>Ga0207695_10000498_pt1 | contig 83654 bp, 56 predicted proteins | sample KBSC54metaG_FD_184354 | JGI IMG/M metagenome (GOLD analysis project Ga0207695, IMG submission 184354) | Corn rhizosphere microbial communities from Kellogg Biological Station, Michigan, USA - KBS C5-4 metaG (SPAdes) (version 2) | ecosystem: Host-associated > Plants > Roots > Rhizosphere > Soil...
CTGCATCGGCCTCACGCAGGAAGCCGATGATCTGTTCTTCCGAAAAACGTTTCTTCACGTCCAATCTCCGTCAGTTGAGGGATTGGACTCCAAATCGGCGCGCTACTCAAAATCGGGGGGACGTCGGAGCTACGACTTCGTGCACGACCAGCTCGTGGATGGGCGCGTGCTCAAGTTGCTGTGTGTGATCGACGAGTACACGCGCGAATGCCTGGCGATCGAGGCTGGCGCAAGCTTGCGCTCGCAGGACGTGATCCTGACGCTGTCCCGCCTGATGCGGCTGTACGGCAAGCCCGCGTATGTGCGTTCCGACAATGGCGCGGAGTTCACAGCGGCGAAAGTGATGCGCTGGTTGCGCGATAACGCCATCGGGCCGGCGTTCATTGCGCCGGGTAGTCCGTGGCAAAACGGCGTGGTCGAAAGCTTCAATGGCAAGCTGCGCGACGAGTTGCTCAACCGCGAATGGTTCCGCACACGCGCAGAGGCGAAGATGCTGATCGAGCGCTGGCGGCAGTTTTACAACGAGCGGCGACCGCACAGTGCGCATCGCTATCAACCGCCGGCGCAGGTCCGCAGGGCATGGCAGGAAACGGGTAATATTGAGCCGAGACTCACTGCCTGATTGGCTACAAAATTACATCTCAGGTCAGTCTCTTTGGTGGCGAAGCGTTTCTCGGCATGGCCGGGTCTGTGCAGAAATCCCAAACGCTTGAGTTACGCGGTCGCTGGTGCATGAGGCATGCCGACCGACATTCTGGTCGACGTGCAAGGTTTGCCCGGGCCATAAGCATCGCGCATCGTTCAGCGGAGCACATCGAAGCGACGCTCGCGGTAAAACGCCGCGACGTCCGCTGTGCCGAGCGGAAAGACATCGCCGGGAATCGAATGCTTCAGGCAACCGGCAGCGAGACCGAAGGCCAACGCATCGCCATCGCTCATGCCGCTGAAAAGACCGTGCAGCACGCCAGCGGCAAAGGCGTCTCCGGTACCAATGCGGTCGACGATCGGCGTGATCGTCAGCGCTGGCGCGGATACGCAACCCGAACGCGTGTGCATCGTTGCGGACAGCTCGTGATGATCGACGCTGTGTTGTACACGTTGCGTAGCGGCGATGCGTACGAGTTTCGGAAACGCGGCGAACGCGGCGTCGGCCGCGACGCAGTCGACGTCGTCGGCCGATTCTGCGGAGAAATCGCGACCGAGCACGAGACCGATATCGCGATCATCGGCGAACAAGACATCGGCGCAGGCAAACAACTCGCGCAGGATCGGACCGGGTTCGACATCTCTCGTCCGCCAGAGCGCCGAGCGGAAATTGCCGTCGAACACGACAGTCATACCTCTTTCTCGCGCGCGGTGCGCGGCATCGAGTGCTGCCTGCGCAGCCTGCGCACTGACTGCGGGCGTGATTCCGGATAGATGCAGAACATCTGCGTCTTCGAGCAATTCGTTCCAGCGATATCGTTCGGGCGTTGCTAGCGCGAACGCCGAATGCGCGCGATCGTAGAGCACGCGACTTGCTCGGTTACCCGAGCCGGTTTCGAGAAAGTACAGCCCCAGTCGTCCGTCAGCCACAGCGACGCCGGCGACGTCTACCCCGCGGCGTCGAAGTTCGCCCAACGCGGCGGCACCGATTGCATTGTCCGGCACCACGCTGACCATCGCGGCGCGGTGACCGAATCCAGCCAGTGCAACGGCGACATTCGCTTCGGCGCCGCCAAAGGTGGTGTGTAGATGCGGGGATTGCAACAACAACTCGCGTTCGGGTGTGGAGAGGCGCAACAGCAGCTCTCCGAAACAGACGAACGAAGGCTTCTTGTTCAAAGGCAATCTCCTCACTTCGAGGTTTGGTTTTTGGAAGCTCGCTCTTACCGTTGCTCGGTTTTTGCGATGCAGTTCAAATCTGTTGACATCACTATGCGTCGCTGATATTTTACATCATAGGTTAGAGATTTCGATACCATCAACAATTAGACCAATATATTTGGGAGGGGAACGAAGATATGACCATCACTCTGAAGCCCGTCGTTCTGGCGGCGGCCATTGCAGCAGCGCTGTTGCCGATCATGGTAAGTGCGCAAAATGCGGCGGCGCCGTCCGGCACGCCCGATCAATCGGCGAGCGCACAAAATGCGCCAACCAAGAAGGGCGCCGATCAAACGCAGGAGATGGAAGGAATCACCGTCACCGGCATCGCGAAATCACTTGAGGCTGCGCTCGATACGAAACGCAACGCCGACTCGTTCGTGGATGCCATCAACTCAGAAGACGTAGGCAAGCTGCCCGACGCCAACATCGCCGAAGTGCTGCAGCGTGTTCCGGGTGTGACGATCCAGAGAACGCGCGGCGAAGGCGACTTCGTCTCGATCCGCGGCCTCAGTCCCGCCTTCGTGCGCGGCCAGGTCGATGGTCGCACCGTGGTCAGCGGCACCGAAACCACGGAAGCGATTCGCAACGGTGGTCAGGATGCGAGCACCGGCCGCTCGACCAACTTCGACGTACTGCCGTCGGAAATCGTGCAGCGCATCGAAGTGTATAAGTCGCCGACCGCGGCAATGATCGAGGGCGGCATCGGCGGCGTGGTCAATATCGTGACGCAGGATCCGCTCGAACTCGGCAACCACGTGTTCGCGTCGGCGAACGGCCAGTATCGCGAACTCAACAAGGCTTTCAATCCGGATGTTTCGGGTCTTGCGAGCTGGAGAAACGATGCGAAGACGTTCGGTATTCTGGGCAGCCTTACCTATTCGAAGCGCGAGATTCGCGATGACTACATGGATACTTACGGCTGGGGCACGCCGACGAATTGGGCTGCTTATCCGGACATCGATTCAACCGGTTCCGGAACGCCGAATCTTTTGGGCTCGAAAAACCTAAGCGGCCCGTGGACCGTTCATGCCCGTCAGGATATCGACACGCGCGAACGTACCACCGCCCAGGTCAAGGCGGGATGGAAACTGGCGGACGACAGCCGGTTGACGGCGAACGCGCTGTATTCCCGCCGTACGGCGGATGACGTGGCCCTTAATTCCACCTGGGGTATTGTGCCGAACGGGTTCGTCGAGGTGCCGCCAGGACTAGTCCCTCCGGGGAAATCGGGGAACAACAAGCTCGGAGACTGCGGTGCCGCGGGGCCTGCGGCAGGTGGTTTCTGCACGGTGCCCGGCGCCACCGCCAATGGCGACTCGTTCACGTCCATCCCCGTCACCGGGAATGCAACAGACACCTACAGCCAGAACAATCAGACCGATTCGTTGACCCAACTTGGCTTGAACTACCGCAAGGACTTCGGCGCTTTCCACTTTGACGGCGATTTGTCGTATGCGCGCGGGCTCGGATCGCTGTTGCAGCAAAACGCCAACGTCCAGCTCGCCTACGTCACGCCGTACGTGGTCACGAACTATGGCAAGACGCTGAACCTCAAGTTGAGTGGCAGCCCGGATCTCTCCTCGCCGGGTAACTACTACTCGCGTGGTTTGAGTGCCGGCGTGCGCAATAATGACCAGTCCGAGACGGCGCTTGCCCTCAACGGCAGGCTCGATCTGGACAACGTGCCGCTATCGCGGCAGCTCGAATTCGGCGTCCGCTTTGCCGAGCGCGATGTCAGCCGCAAGGTATACGGCGATCCCAATGGCGATCAGAACTCCTACCTTCTCAACGGCTTCAGTGGCTTTCACCCGGAAAGCAATTTCGGCGACGGCAAATTCACTCTGCCGTTCAATCAGATGTTTTACATGACGCCGGCGCAGCTCTTGGCCGCGCTACAGAAGCTTGATCCCGCGGCCAATCCGGGGCTGGATACGAGCCAGTTCCAGCCTGGCCCTTCCTTCGAGATAGCCGAGAAGACCAATGCGGTCTATCTCCAGGACGATTTGGAGACAACGGTCTTCGACATGCCGCTCAAGGGCAATGTCGGCGTGCGCGGCGTTTGGACGGATGAGTCGTCGACCGGATATTTTCAGCCTTTCACCATTGTCTACAACTCTGCAGGTCTCGGTAAGCTGCAGTACACGTCGACGGACATCACCTCGAAGGACTACAAGAGCAGCTATTTCAACCTGCTGCCGGTGCTCAATCTGGAGCTCGACATCCGCGACGACCTGCTGCTGCGCTTCGCGGCCGGCAAGAGCGTGACGCGGCCGGACTTCGCGACCCAATTGGCGCCGTCGCTCAACATCATCAACTTGGGAAACAACAACGGTGCGCAGGGAGGCGGCAGGGTCGCCGCAGGCGGCAATCCGGATTTGAAAGCCTACCAAGCCACCAATCTCGATCTCGGCCTGGAATGGTATCTGGCTCCGTCCAGCGCGCTATGGGCGGCCGTGTACCACAAGTCGATCGACAGCTTCATTGCTCAGTCGACGTCGACCAACGTGGAGCGCTTCGGCTATACGTGGAACTCCTTCCTCTCTCCGGATAATCAGGGCAGTGCCAAGATCCATGGCCTTGAACTCGGTTATCAGCAGGTCTTCGAAAACGGCTTTGGCTTTGTGCTCAACGGCACGCTCGCCGGCAGCTCGGCCAACTACACGCACGGTACGCTCGCTGGCAAGTCGATTCCGTTCGACGGTGTCTCCAAGAAGAGCTACAACGCTGCCGTGTTCTACGAGAAGGACGGCTTCAATGCGCGTTTGGCTTACGGCTACCGCAGCAGCTACGTGCTGCTCGGTCAGGACGTGTTCGGCAACACGCTGTACAACGACGGCTACGGACAGCTCGACGCTTCGGTTTCCTACGCGCTCGACGATCATTGGACGGTCGTCGCCGACGTGGTCAACCTAACCAATCAGTCAAATCGGATCTACACCATCAAATCCTTTGATTCGGTGGCATACGAGGTGGTTGGGCGTCGCATCGGTTTCGGCGTTCGCGCCAAGTTCTAACAGGCCCCTGACCTGTCGAGCGTGGGCACGCCTCATTTTCACCAGACCTCCAACGGGAGGTTGAGGGAAAATGAGCGTGCCCACGGCTGTGTTTGAACCGTGCGGCTTTCGTCAGTGGCAACATGCCTGAGAATGGCATTGGATCTTCGCGATCGGCGGGGCGCCGCTCGACACGACGGCCGATGGCGCCCAGTTGAAGAAACCGCAACCGCAACCGATACAGAGCCGCAGATGACCTCGATAGCTTCCCTTTTGCCCGATCGCAGAACCTTGGTGGTCGGCTTCGGCATCACGCTTGGCAACACGGCGCAAAGTGCGATCCCTTGGATATCCGGCAGCTTGGTCGAATCGGCGCATCTCGATATCCAACAGGCAAGCCTGATGATCACCGCCGAGGTCTTTACGATGGGGATCGTGATGTTGGGTGCGTCTGCTTTCGTGCACAGACTGCCGAAAAAGGCGGTGCTGATCTTCGCGACGATTCTGGCGATAGCGGCGCAAATCGCGTCGATCTATGTGACCCAGCTCGGAGCGCTCGCCCTCGTGCGCGCGGTGTCCGGCGCGGCATTCGGCCTGGTCTATTCGCTGGCCTCCGCGATCGGCGCGGGAGCGGAGGCGCCGCAGCGGACCTACGGCGCCGCAGGAACCATTGCCTTGCTTCTGGGTGTACTCATCAATCCAATGCTCGGCTACGGGATGCAGAACTACGGTGCCGCCGGCGTCTTCGGCGGCATCGTCATCTTGTCGGTAGTGCTGGCCGTGCCTTTGTTCCTGATTTCGTTCAAACCATTTCAGGCTTCCACTGCGGCTTCTAGTGCGATTGCGACCGATCCGGTCAAACCGACGGAGCGCCTCGACTTGCTCTCTGCCGCCGGTGTCGTCCTGACCATGGCCTTGATGTCAGCGGCGGTGAGCGGACTCTATGTTTTCCTCGAGCGCATTGCCCGCTCGGTCGGTCTGGAGGGTACGGCTTTGGGAGCGGGGATGTCGGTCGTTTCGCTCATCGGTGCGTCGGGCGGCGTGATCGCGATTTTCGTTTCCAAGCGCGTGGGAAATGTACTGCCCTTACTGATCGGTCTTCCACTGATGGGGGTGATCATGTTGGGCCTGACGGCGACCAAGGTCCAGCCTCAATTTTGGGCGCTGTTCTCGGCTCTGACGATGATGTTCTGGTTTCTCTATCCGTTCATTTTTGGGTTGGCAGCTCGGGTGGATCCAAAAGGCCGTGTGGCATCGGCCACGGGCAGCGGCAAGATCCTGCTCGCTTCGGCGGGAACAGCGTTGGCAGGTTTCTTGGGAGCGAACTACGGAATTCAGAGCTATGGCTACGCAACGATAGGGATATGCCTTTTGTCGGCCGTGATGGCTGCTTGGGTTATTGCACGGCTGAAGGAACCCGATGCGGCTTCCATCGTGCCGTCTAAAGCCGTGTGACTGGGTGAATGCGGATCGCAGCGATTCGCTGAAGTTTGCAGAAAGGAATGGGAGGAATGAGCATGGCGGTTTCACGACGCGACATGATTGTCGGCGGGGCGGCTGCAGCGTTGAGCGGCTTGGCTGCAGGCAGCATCGCAAAAGCGGCCGAAACCGCTCAGCAAGACTCGCCTTCGGCGCAGTTTCCGGTGCAGGTAGCCACGGACAGGAACCCGGGCACCGGAAGAAAAATGTCCGGCACTTACGACATGCGCAATGATCTGAAGCCGCGGCGCCTGACCATGGCGATGTGGGACACGATTCATCTGCTGCGTCACGGACCCGGCGGTGCCCTGGCGGATTATGACCGCGTGCTCGACGAGACCGTGGAGCGCGGCTACAACACGCTGCGCCTCGATGCCATGCCGCAGTGGATCGACCTGCGCAAGCCGCAGCGGGTCCTGGATTTTGCCGACCCGAAATTACCATACATGCCATGGGGGTGGAATTCCGCGGTGAAAGGGCCGGTGGGTCAATGGGAGATCGACTTCATCGAGAAACTGCATCGTCGCCCCTCACTCCACTACACGCTGAGCGCCTGGTGGTTCATGCCGGACGGGCCAACCTTTCATGGGGTGCCGCCGGTGTTGCGTAGACCCGCGACGATGATGGAAGGCGCTGAGATGTGGGCGCCGCAACTGGCGGAATGGAAGCGACGCTTCGGATTCGATCGTCTCATCTATGTCGATATCGCCAATGAGACACCTCACTTCTTCCCAGATCTACTTGACCGGATCAAGAAGGAGACCGGTGCGGGATATGAGGATCTGCCGAAGTTTTCGCCGGCGCAAATCGCCTTCCTCGCCGATGAAATCAACAAGCCGCTGGCGTTTCTCCGGCGCGAATTTCCCGAACTGAGGTTCACGACGTCGATCCACGACGACCTGCGCTGGCTCGACGTGCCGTTGGAACTGGATTGCGTGGACGCCCACTTCTTTGCCGACGCCGATCCACGCTGGACCGAGCGCACGCGCTTCAACGATCTGATCAAAGACGGATTGTTCAAGACTGACAAATGGTTCGCCGAACTCTCGGATCGAGCGGTGAAAACCGCCGCGGCCGTCGCGCCGATGCTGCGCGCGCGGCAGCGATTCAAGATGGAAGAGTTCGCCAACTGGAGTACTCGCCGAGGCGCACCTTTGACCTGCACGGAGGGATGGGCATCGTGGTACTACACCGACCATCCGAAACTGGACTGGGGCTGGTTGTTGGAGTGGGCCAAGTGGTCGTGCGATGACGCGATCGCTTGCGGCTTCTGGGGCTGGACCACGCACAACTACGCGCAACCGCAGTTCGAAAACTGGAAGGACGTGAAGTGGCATCGGACATTGAACGAACGGTTTTTGAAGAGCTGAAATCCAGGTCGATGAATCGCCTCTCACCCAATTCCAGAGTTCGTGCCCGCTGACCGGCGCCGATCAGTCTGCGTTTGCAGTGATGCGCCTTGATGCGGGACCGCAGAAAGCCGCGTAACCGTTCTTCGGTACCACGGGCCAACATGAAACTCGGCTTTGGACTCTACCGTCACATGTTCGACGAGGCGTCGTGCCGAAAGAGATATAGGGCGAAGTCATCGAAAAATCGCTCGAAAAGGCGCGCAAGGAGAATGTCGTGCGCAAGGCCATCGAAGCCGGCATGAGCTCCACCGCCGCGCTCAAGAAGTACAAGGTGCTTTAAGTAGGAACTTCCCTTCTCACGCAATGGCAACGAATCCACGAAGCAGCTGTCCTCCAACGCACCGCTTTGGCCTTTGCGTGAGTTTTTTCTTCAATCGACTGCGCTCATCTCATGTCCATTGATCTTTCCGACAAAACCATCCTGCTGACGGGCGGTCTTGGCGCCATCGCCGAGCACGTGCTGAAGGCCCTCGACAAGGCCGGAGCGACGTTTGTCGTCACTGACCGGATACAGGAGACCGAGGCGCGGAAAACACTTAAGTCATGGGCGTACGCGCCGACTACTTCGAACTCGATGTCACCGACCCAGTAGCCGTGTCGCATGTTGCGGACGCGGCGTTTGCCAAACACCCCGGCATCAATGTCGCCTTGGGGCACGCGGGCGGCACCGGCGTCTTCCCGTTCGAGACTTGCACGCAGGAGAATTTCGACGCCATCGTGAAGTTCAACTTCACGGCCCGGACCTACCTCGCGCGCCGAGTCTATTGCCAACGCGTTTCTCTATCTCTGTTCGCATCTCGCCGACGAGATCGATGGATTCACGCTGCGCGCGGACGCCGGGGTCGGTCTGCCAAAACTCGGGTGAAGCGAGCCGAATTCACTTCCTACCGTCCAGTTTTCAGGGCCAGCTCTGTCACCGAATACAGACAAGCTTGTCACCATGCTGCGTTGCGGCGTGCATGGTCAAGGCAGGGGTGGTAATTTTTAACTGATATTTCAATTAATAATAAATAAACTTTATTTGTTAGATTTGAGATATTAATGCAATGCCGAGATGCATGGCTTGACGACTCAGGAGCTACGATGAACCGATCAATACTCCGCAACAGACTGGCAGTGACCAGGCTTTTTTTCGGTGCGATTCTCATTTCTCTCTTTGCCCCTTCGGCTGGGGCGCAAACCACTCTCCTTAATCTGCAAACCACCTACGCGCAGATCACACTCGATTCCAACGGATTCGTCTCGTCTTTCCAATCTCGACCCACCGGTAAGGAATACGCGGTATCAGGCCATCTCTCACCGCTCCTGAGTCTCCACGAGTATGGTCAACCGTATACAACGCTCGTACTCCCCACTTCTGCATCTCTGGCCAATAGTGGTCAGCAGATCGTTCTCAGTTATCCGAATGGGGCAGTGGCAACCATCAATGTGGCGTCCACAAGCACATACTTCCGCTTCCAACTAGCATCGCTCACACCGCGTGGCAGCGTGGATAACGTCGTCTGGGGGCCGCTGCATACTTCGATTTTAAAGACCATCGGCGATGTCATCGGCGTCGTGCGCGACGACGACTATGCAATCGGCATGTGGGGCCTGGATGACAACACCATCGCGGGTCCACCGTCGGACAGCGATAGCTACGCGTTGCGCTATTACATCCACTCGTCCGACCCGGTCAATAATCCGGTCCCCGCGCCGTACTATGAAGGCGAGGAGTTCGGCATTGGCGGCAACGGATCAAGCGATGTCGCCTTCTATTCGCATCCCGAGCCGTATTTCCACTTATACGCAGGCAGCGGGGCGAAGCTGGAACCGAGCTTCGGCTCCACAGTGGCCTACCACTCACGCGACCGCACCCGGTCGTACATATATTTCTATTCGCTGGTACCCGATTTCACGAACAACCGTGCACGTCATCAAGTCAGCGACCCACTTCCGGGCGTCGATTTCATCGGCTCGGCTGTCGCCTTCTACGGCTGCCCTGATGATCTCGGTCTGTCTACCATCGAAAGCATCATCCTCGGCGAGAACCTGCCGCATCTCACGGTAGGCGGTAAGTGGATCCGCGATCCCTCGACCAATCAGCCGGGTCTTTCCTGGGGCGGCTCGATGGACAAGGCCATCCAGTACGCCACCTCCATGGGCTTGAAACATCTCTCGTCGTCGTCGGCGGACCTCGGCGAGTTTTACCCCAGTATCGACCGCTCGCACGGCTCGGTGACCAATGGCGCGGTCTGGCAGGGTTCGGTGACCTACAACAATACGAGCATGAGCTACAAGAATTTCGCCGCGTTGGCGAATCAGCAGGGGATAGGCTTCGGTGGACTCCACACGCTTTCCCTGTTCCTTCAGGGAGGTATCAGCGGCGACGTGGAGCCCGTTGCGAGCCCGCATTTGCAAACGGTGCTTCGGACTCATCTGGTAAACAGCATTTCGGCTACCGACACCAACATCGTCGTGAACGATCCGTCCTTCCTGGCCGAAGTGGGCACCTGGCCTCGGGGAGACGATTCGAATTACCTCCAAATCGGCAGCGAGATGCTCCGCTATAGCGGGATCACCTCCTCAGCTCCATACACGCTACAGAGCGTGGTGCGTGGCCACGGCGGAACAACGGCTGCGGCCCACAATACCGGCGATGAACTCGTGAAGCTGCAGCAGAACGCCTATAACGGCTTTACTGCGGACATGACTCTGATGCTGGACTACGCGGACTACTACGCGTACCTGATGGCGCAGAACGGCATGGAGCAAATCGGCTTTGACGGATTGGAAAGTACGCTTTATCAGAATCAGGGGTATTACGGCGTCCGCACCTTCTTTCGCCGGTTCTTCAACACGTATTCCCAAATGACCGGCGCCACATCGTTCCGTGCCATGCCCTCCGCTCTCTTTGCGGGTGGCTGGGAGTACTTGAATGCCGCCCCTCTCGGCGGTGGACCCAATATGTTCAGTCCAGTCGCCAATCAATGGCTCACGGAAGGAAAGGACCTTCGCGACGGGTACGCCGCCAGCTATTTCCCACCTACCATGGGTGGCCAGTCCTTCGATCCTACGTGGTCGCTGTACGATGCGGAAAATCTGGAAGCAAAATCGATCGGTTGGAACGGCGCATATACCTTCTACGTGAGCCAGGCTACCTTAGATGAATACGGCGACAGGGATGCTCTGTTTGCGGCTTTCCACGCATGGGAGGATGCGCGGGCCGCCAATTACTTCAGCAAGGCCCAGAAGGCGCTGCTCCAGGATACGAGCCTGAAGTTTGACCTCGTTGAGAATGGGCCGAACAACTTCACCCTGACTTCGATCACCGAGGTGAAGAACTCCGCGAGCGCCGGCACGACGGCGGTATCCGTCTCAATCACGAATGCCTACTACGCGCAGCCGTTGAACTTTGCCCTGAAGGTCAATGCGGCAGCGAACGGCTTCACCATCACCCTTCCCGATGGGGCGCAACTGACGTCGAATCAGGCTATAGCAGCGGGGCAGTACATCGTCGTCAAAGGCAATATCGCCTACACCGCCGATCAGTATCGGAAGAAAATAGCGGATCTGACGTTGCCCGGAACGGTCACGTTGCCTGCAGGAGCTTCTCACTTCAGTGTGCAGTTCTCGGCGGGAGGATCGATTCCATTCGACCTGACGACTTGGATTTCCCATATCGATCCGGAAAATTATCCTCAAGCCGCCTACTGGAAGCTTGATGAAACTACGGGTACGAGTGCAGCGGATTCTTCGGGTCACGCGAATATGAGCACAATATACGGAACGGCGAATTGGGTATCGGGCGTGACAGGTGGCGCACTGTCCTTGAACGGCGCCAATGCCTACGCAAAAGCATCGAACGTTGTTTCTACACAAACAGACAACATCACCATGTCGGCTTGGGTGAAATGGAATGGTTCTACTTCGAACCATCAGATGATTTTGAACAACGGCAATAATGCTACGAGTGGTTACGGTGTCTTTCTCGACCATGGGAACGGCGACAAACTGGCCTTGTTGGCGGGTGGTGTAGCGGTGATGTCGTCGCAGGCGACATTGCCCATGGGCCAATGGGCGCTGATTACGGCAACGAGAAGTGGCGGCACCTGGAGCCTCTACGTAAACGGCGTCGCCGTCGCAATAACCAACGCCGGAGCGACGCCGCATGTGCCTTCCGGCGCGACCACGATTGGTGCCGGGCTGAATGGCACGCAGAATTTCAACGGATCGGTGGATGATGTCAGGTTCTACAACGGTGCGTTTAGCAGCGGCACCGTCATGGCACTGTACAGCGCCGTTCCAGTCCCGGTCGCCTATTGGAAGCTCGATGAAACCTCAGGCGCAAGTGCGGCAGATTCCTCGGGACATGGCGACACAGGTACGGTATACGGGACTGCTACCTGGGGGGCTGGTGTAATCGGCAGCGCGCTGGCGTTGAATGGCACCAATGCCTATGTAAAAGCGTCGAGCCTCGCGTCCACGCAGACAGACAACGTCACCATGTCCGCATGGGTGAAATGGAACGGCTCCACGTCGACTCATCAGATGATTTTCAATAATGGCAATTCCGCTACGAGTGGCTACAGCATTTATCTTGATCATGGAAACAACAACAAGCTGGCTTTGTTGGCGGGTGGCGTAGCCGTGATGTCGTCACAGGTGACGTTGCCCACAGGCCAATGGACGCTGATTACCGCAACGAGAAGCGGTGGCATTTGGAACCTCTACCTAAATGGCGCGGCTGTTGCGATAGCCGGCGCCGGGACGACGCCGAATGCGCCTTCCGGGGCGACTACGATTGGTGCGGCGCAGGATGGCACACAGACCTTCAATGGATCTGTGGATGATGCGAGGTTCTACAACAGTGCACTAGGCAGCAGCAGTGTTGGGAATCTTTATCGCTATCCAGGCGCAATGAACTAGGCGGAAGGGCATAAACGTTCTCCGTTCGTGGTGCACCTGTCGAGCCACGAACGGAGAGCTTCACCAATTCAGCGAGTGATGCAAGCGCTCCTCGACAGGCACCGCGAACAGAGGTTTCTTAGAGTTGAATCCATGAGACATGCCGTGGTGGCCACCACAATGCTTCTATTGCTGGTGGCAACGAAAACGGTCTGTGCCCAGTCGCAGACCATTCCTTCTTTGGAACAGCTCGGAGGCCAATGGCAGAGTGCGCCGAGTCTTCGTTCTCTGCCGGCTTTGAACAACACGCATGGCGCCGCACAGGTAACTTCCGACCTCGTGTCGATCGAGAACGTCAGTTTCCCCCCGATCACGATGGCGGGCGAAACCGGTGGAATGTCCATCAACGGCCGTCGGCCGGCGCTCCAGGAAACGCGCTGGTTTCCCTATCAGGTTTTGCGCAAAGGGGCAGCGGAAGGCATTGCCGTCGAGAGCTCTACTCGCATGCCTTATTCCGAGAATGGTTTCCTGTTTCACCTGAGTTTCTCAAATCAGGGGTCCTCGGTTCAAACGTTCGAACTGAAAATCAATTTATCGGCGAGCACATCGCTGCATCGCAACTGGGGTTGGAACATCCCGCGCGACGGCAATCAATTTACGGCGGCGGTATCCGATAGTGGCCGTGCGCTGTTGCTGCGTGATCCGCACGGCGAACTGGCGAATTGTTTCAGTTTCGCACGCAAGCCGGACAAAATCTTGGCGCAAGATGGCTTCGGAGTGGCGATTTGGCGCATCACGCTGAAGCCACGGTCATCGATGAGCATCGACTATGCGCTCGCGCTGGGTGCGAAGGAAGATGATGTTCGCGCCCTCGCAGGAAAGTGGGCCCGCAACTATTCATCAGCTTTTGAACAGGTTGAGCACGACTGGCAGGAACGGTTCGACGCCATGTTCACGCCGAACAACCGCTATTTCTCAGGTCATCTGCCTCGATTGGTCACCAACGACGAAAAACTTCGTCGGGTTTATTACATGAGCGTGGCTTCCCTTTTGGCCACTTATCGCACCAGCTTTCCGCTGGCTCCTCGCGTCTACGTGAGCAACGCGCCCCAGTACAACAACATCATGGTGTATTTCTGGGATACGCGGGAATGGGCGACGGTGCTGGCGCTGCTCGATCCCGCCATGCTCAAGGAATATCTTCGCCAGTGGTTGACCAAGGATATCCATCGCGGTTACGCCGAAGAATTCCTCACGGGATCTCTGCAAGGCCCCTGGTATAGCGCGAACGATTTCTCCGTCTTTCTGCAGATCGATACCTACCTGAACGTGACGGGGGATCGTGCTTTCCTCGCGGAGAGAATAAACGGCAAAACGGTCCTTGAGCACATGGACGTTCTCGCGACTTATTGGAAAACACTGGTCAGGCCGGGCCGCACGCTGGCGGATTATGGCGAAGCTCCGAATCTGCTGGAATGTGTTCCGACCTATATCCACGAGGTGCCCTCATTCAATGCGGCGAACGTCTGGATGATGCGGCGCCTCGCTGCCATTCATGAGGCCGAAGGAAATCCCGGACGCGCCGAGGAACTGCGCAGCGAAGCTAAGACTTTGCTGGCGGCGGTGCTGAATCTTTATGAGCCCGGGCAAGGCGTTTTTGATTCTCTGCATCGTGATGGCACAAGAGTGCAGATGCGCCACGTCTTTGACTTCACAACCGTCGGGCTGACCATCACCAGCGATCTTTCGGCACAAACGCGTCGCGAGATGATCGGCTTTGTTGAGCGGGAGCTGCTCACGGACCATTGGATGCGGGCGCAGTCGTTGACGGACCCGGCGGCGGCCTATTCCGATCGACCGGATCATGGTCCGATGGGCGCATTCTCCGCGTGGCCTGCCGAAACGATAGCAGTGATGAGCGAGTTTGGGGCATACGACAAAGCATTCGAATTCCTGCATCGATGCGCAGAGGTGACGTCGGAGGGACCGTTCTCACAATCCCGAGAATTGCTGGGCAAGACGTCGAACGCACCGACGAGAATCGCCAGCCGAGGAGACCAGGACTACTACGTCAGTTCGAGTGCTTCGTTTGCAGAAACGATTATTCGCGAGTTCTTTGGATACCAACCCGATTGGGTGGCGCGCACAACGATTGCGAATCGCGAATCGCGAGGATTCGAGGGGCAACTGCTGGGCCTCTCTCAAGCAGGGCGTCCACTTGGTATCAGCAGCACCCACGAGGGCCTCAAGGTGATGCAGCACTAGTTTTACGACGACCAGCATCGGTGCCGCCAGGCTCGTCGATATGGATGGATGGCTTTGAAACATGCGGAGCGGGCAATGAGGGCAATTGAGGGCCCGATGGCGTCCATCACGAGCGGCGAGTGAAGAAATCTGTCCATCCGCAAGGCACTACCCACATTGAGGCGACACATGCGCAGGCCATCACGCAGACAATTTCTTATCCGCTCGGCCGGCCTTAGCGCGGCATTTGCCGCTTCTGGGCTGTCACGCAACCTTTGGGCGAATCCCCTGAGCAAGCCGATTGGCATCCAGTTGTGGACGGTCAACGATACGCTCCAGCGCGACCCGGCTGGCACCTTGAACAAGCTCGCCAAGATCGGCTTCAAGGAGGTGGAGCCTGCAGTTTTTGCTGGCCTTACACCGCAGCAGTTCCGCCGCTTGCTCGACGCCGTTGGGCTTCGCTGTCCAAGCACCCATCTGCAGTTCGACATGGACAATCTCGAGAAGGCATTCGAGGATGCGCACGTGCTGGGCGCCAGCTACGCCGTCGCCGGTTCGCTAGTTGGATCGGTCGTCGAGACGACGAAGATGAAGATCGAGTGGCAGTCGGGGATGAGCGCCGACGAGGCGAAGCGCACAGCGGAGGTCGCCAACCGCATCGGCGAAGCGGCCAGGCGTGCCGGCTTGCAGTTCGCCTTGCACAACCATGCCCGCGAATTCGTCGATTTGGGTAACGGCGAAGTCGGCTACGACATCGTCTTCCGCGAGACCGATCCGGCGCTCGTCCAGTTCGAGTTCGACTGCGGCTGGGCGGTTTTCGCCGGCCAAAATCCGATCGACTACTTCAAGAAGTATCCCGGTCGGATTCCGCTGATCCACGTCAAGGATTTCCAGCCGAAGAAGGACAGGGCTGCCAAGCCAATGGCAGAAACCATGCTCGGTGCCGAGCTGGGGCGAGGTTCGGTCTACTACAAACCGATACTCGCCGCGGCGAAGCAAGCGGGCGTCAAGCACTATTTTGCGGAGCAAGAAGGGCCGTTCTCGCGAATGAGTCAGCTCGAAGCGGCGCAAGTCGCCTACGACTATCTGTATTCGACCAATTGATCCGAAGAAGAGATTTGAGATGGAAAAGAGCACTTACGATGCGATCGTGGTCGGCACCGGCATCACCGGCGGTTGGGCGGCCAAGGAACTGACCGAGAACGGACTGAAAACTTTAGTCCTCGACCGCGGCCGCATGGTTCGCCATGGCGAGTACCCGACTACCACGGCGGATCCTTGGCAGTTGCCTCACGGCAACCATCCAACGGTGCACGATCTAGAACGCCAGTCCAAACAGGGGCGCACGGGTTACGTCGTCGCTCCGGAGTCCAAGCACTGGTTCGTGGACGACATCGATAATCCTTATGAAGAGGACTATCGCTTCGACTGGATCCGCGGCTACCACGTCGGCGGCCGTTCGATCATGTGGGGCCGGCAGAGCTATCGCTGGAGCGAGATGGATTTCGAGGCGAACGCCAAGGACGGTGTCGCCGTCGACTGGCCGATCCGTTATGCCGACATCGCGCCGTGGTATGACCACGTGGAAACGTTCATCGGCGTCAGCGGCCAGGCGGAGAATCTGGCGCAACTGCCCGACGGCAAGTTTCTGCCGCCGATGGAGTTCAACTGCGTCGAGCGGGAATTTCAAGGCAAGCTCAAGGACAAGCTCGGCCGCACGATGACGATCGGTCGCGTGGCGCATCTGACCGCTCCGCTCACGCACGATCAAAGCCCGCAGCGCAGCACCTGTCGCTACCGCAACCAATGCATCCGCGGCTGCCCGTTCGGCGCGTATTTCAGCAGCAACGCGAGCACGCTGCCGTCGGCGCAAAAGACCGGCAACATGACGCTCGTGCCGAATGCGATCGTGTACGAGCTGATCTACGACGCGAAGAAGGGCAGGGCGACCGGCGTGCGCGTACTTGACGCGGAAACCGGGGCGCAGACCGATTACTTCGCGAAAGTGATTTTCCTGTGCGCGTCGACGTTCGGCTCGACGCACATCATGCTGAACTCGATATCGGATCGGTTTCCGAACGGCTTCGGCAACGACAGCGGCGAACTCGGAAGCAACATTATGGATCATCATCTCGGCGCGGGCGCGATGGCGATGGTGGAAGGCTTCGACGATCGTCACTACTTCGGCCGCCGTCCCAACGGTTTCTACATTCCGCGCTACCGCAATGTCGGCAAGGACAAGCGCGGCTACCTGCGTGGCTTTGGCTATCAGGGCGGCGCTTCGCGCCGGGGCTGGGGCGAACTGCAGGAGGTTTCGGAACTCGGCGAGGCCTTGAAGAAGAGGGCCCAGGAGCCTGGGCCATGGGAGATCGGCATGACTGGCTTCGGCGAAATTCTCCCGCATCACGACAATCGCGTCACGCTCGACCGCGGCAAGAAGGATAAATTCGGCCTGCCCGTACTACGGTTCAATGCGCGCCTGCGCGAGAATGAGTTGCGCATGCGTCCCGACATCATTAACGACGCGGCCGAAATGTTCGAAGCCGCGGGCTATCGCGACGTGCGCATCTTCGATCATGACTATGGCATCGGCCTTGGCATCCACGAAATGGGCACGGCGCGCATGGGACGCGATCCGAAGACGTCGGTGCTCAACGCGTTCAATCAGGTGCATTCCTGCAAGAACGTCTTCGTCACCGACGGCTCATGCATGACCTCATCGGCTTGCCAGAACCCGTCGTTGACCTACATGGCACTGACCGCACGCGCGGTCGACCACGCCGTCGAAGAACTCAAGCGCAAGAACATCTGAGGACGAATCCATGAATCGTCGCGAAGCAATACAGCGAGTGGCATTGTTGATGGGCGGTGCGATTTCCGCACCGGCCATGCTCGGCGTGCTCAAGGGCTACGCCAAGGAGCCGGATTGGAAACCGTCCGTGTTCGACAAAGACGAATTGGCCGTGGTGTCCCGCATCGCCGACATCATCGTGCCGCGCACTGACACCCCCGGTGCGCTCGACGTCGGCGTTCCTGCCTTCATCGACACCATGTTGAATGAGGTCTATTCGAAGGAATCGCGCGATCGCTACCTGAAGGAACTGCACGATTTCGATGCTGCGGCGAAGAAAGCGCATGGCAAATCGTTTCTGAAGCTGGATGCGCAGCAACAGAAGGCGCTGGTGCAGAAGTTTCAGGATGCGGCGATCGCCGACGAACGCTCGGCACGAGCGGCGGATCAGCGGAAGCTCGTGCAAGAGGTTAGCGGCGCCGCCACGCTCGCGCAACGCACGGAACCATTGGTGTGGGTGCATCCGCGTCCCTTCATCCTTACCACGAGGGAGCTGACTTTGCTCGGTTTCTTCACCTCGCACGCCGGTGCGACGCAGGTGCTGCAATACGTGGCGATTCCCGGTGCCTACCACAGTTGCCTGCCGGTGAATCGGGCGGGCAACGGTAAGCGATGGGCAACTCAGTGACGCCAAGCGTTTGGCCTGACTTAGGAATCCTGATTCAGATCGAAGGTTCTGAGACTAAGAGCTGAGCTGCTACGACTTGCCGGACCAGAGGATTAGTGTCCGGCGTCGCACAGGCTATGCGTCGACCTCCCCAAGGGTTGTGCGACCTCCGGAACGGGATAGTCACGTTCGGGGTGACTTGCTTGACCGCCTCAGCCTTGAGCTCGACGGTGAAGCGTTTGCGGGTCATAGAACCTCCGGTCCTCCACAGACACCATCAGGGATCTACGGAATCGGAGAAGTACCATTTTGTTCTCGTGGCAGCTAAGAAAATCACCAGAGAATTTATCAAAAAGAAATTTCCGCAAAACGATCATAAAAGGAAAACGGGCGATGAATTCACCGCCCGTCCTCCTTTTCGCTCAATATACCTGGAACTCAGACAGCCCCGGCAGACCGGAATAGGAAGTGATTTGAAATTCAACCCAAGTCACATTCTTCGTTGCGAACGTGATCATGTTCGCGGACCCGTCATTGTTCAGAGCCGCAACGGTGATCGAACTGCCATCGCTGAACGTCAACGTTCCTCCGAGTACCTGGTCGGTCAAATTGTTGCGATCGTACAGCACGATCTTGCTGATCGACTGACTCGCGGACCAATCGAGTCGAGCCCACGGACTGGTGTCGGTGTTGGATTTTGCCCATTCGCCAGTTCCGAGCTGGCCGATGATTCCGTCCGTCAACTTGGCTGCTGAATAGTTCGAGCTGTATTGGCTCGACGTCGATGGGGTTGCGCTTGGCGCCAGATTCACCTCCGCCACGTCGAGCACCTGCATCTCGGACAATCCGTTGCAACCGCTGCTGTTCGTCACCTGGAATTTCACCCAGGTCACGGTCTTTTCGGGGAATGCGACCTCCAAAGCCGCTCCGTTATTCGGTATTCCCGCAACCGTGACGGAGCTGCCGTCGCTGAAGGTCAACGTGCCGCCCTGGGACCAGTCGCTGGAATCCGGGCGATCGTAGAAAACGATCTTGTTGATCTTCTGGCTGCCGGTCCAATTCATCTGGATCCACGGATTCGCCTCGCTATTGGACGCCCATTCGCCGGTACCCCATTGACCGATAATCCCGTCGGCCACGTTTTTCGCGGCATACTGACTGTTGAATTCGCTGGATGCCGAGATATTGGCCGTCTTCGCCAGATTCCAATCGTATACCTGGAATTCGGCAAGCCCGTTGCAGCCACTGCTGCCTGTCACCTGGAATTTCACCCAGGTGATGTTCTTGTCCGGAAACGTGATTACCTTGGCCGTGCCGTTGTTCGGAATGCCCGTAACCGTGACCGAACTGCCATCGCTGAAGGTCAATGTGCCGCCTTGAGACCAGTCGCTGCTGTCGGGACGATCGTAAAGCACGATCTTGTTGACGATGTGGCTGCTCGACCAAGCCAGCTGGATCCAGGGATTCGCTTCGCTATTGGACGCCCACTCTCCGGTGCCTTGCTGGCCGACGATACCGTCGATGACATTGGTCGCCGCATATTGGCTGCTGTACACGCTTGAAGCGGTCACGGTCGCACTCGTGGCGAGATTTGCCGGCGGCACGGTGAGCGGCGGCGGCGGCGGTGTGACGGTGCCACCATAGATATAGACCTGATCGTAGTAGCTTGCGCCGAGGCCGTCATCGTTACCGAGTTCCACACGACTGAAACTGGTTTGGGTCGCCACGGTTTGTATCAACGTACCGTCGATGTACATCTTTACGTCGGTACCGCTGGTGTAGTCCCATTTCAGCTCGTGCCATCCATACGTGCGGGGCACGGTCGTTAGGGCTTCCACTGATCCGTTTTGCACAACATAACGATCGGTGCTGTACGTCGTATCTAGGCCTAGGCCTAGAATATTGATGCCGTCGTCCGCCCTCGCGATCGATTTCACCGTCGTCGCAATAGCTTTCCCCACGCTGTAGGTTGGAACAACCGAACTTTGCCGGTCGAACAATTTCATGGAAACGATCTTGTTCAAGGAGGTGCCGAAGTCCCGATATAGCACCGGCTTTGAACCTGACGGCGCAGAATCGCTATCGAGCTTCAACGATGACTTACCGTTGAACACGCCTTCCGACATCCATTCCGTCGAGATGAGCGGTTGATTGCCGCGATACATCCATTTCGACTGATCGAGCCCGTTTTCGAACGCATCCTTGAAGTAGATGTTGCTCGGTTCCTGGAATGTCGTCCGAACCGGCAAGTACGCGCTCGGGTAGCTTGCGCTAACGCCTATGTTGGCGTAGTCGATCAATGAATCGTCGAAAGGCAGCGTGGAACCAAAATCGATGTTTGCGTTAACAAACTTGGCCCCGCCCTCGAAGTTGTAATGCTGCGGATTTACCGATTTGAAATTCTTCACTTCGAACAAGGAGTAGCTGCCCATATCGAAATTCACGCCGTTTGGCGCGATATCTCTCATGCTCGGATTGGCTCCCACTTTGTCGACGAGCATCTGATTGATGTAGTTAGGCAAAGGGCCATAAAGGAAACAGGCGAAAAACGCACCATCGTCGCCGCCGTCCTGCTGCGCATCATGCAAATAGATGTTATTGAAGTGATTGTCGTGCGCGTACAAATCGGTCATCGGATTGAAATCCGCATCGCCGGCCGGCGATGCGGGCGGGGCGTGATAGCTGGGATTACGGCTATATCCGCCGGAAATGAATATTCCGCGCCTCGAAGAATTGAAGACCTCGAGGTTGGAGAACGTGTTATAGCCCGAATTCATGACCGTAACGCCGCTTGCCGACCCGACCAACTGGCCTACGTCATGAACGATCGTATTGGCAACAGTGTTATAGCTGTTATAGCCGTTGCCCGACGCATCTCCGCCGACCCCTGGATAGCCACCCTCCAGTTGAATACCGTTCATGCCGGTACCCTCCACGAGGCTGTTATTGATGTTCGTGTACTGGTTGGCCAGATATAAATTGATTCCCATCAACCCCGCATTCTTTACGTGCACGTTTGTGACCGTAATATGGTTGGTGTTCGTCAGCTGCAGGGCGCCTTTCTGAAACTCGACTCTTTCCGTCTGCTCGCTGTAAGACGGCTGCTTGACGCCCACGACTAGAGCTTCCGGCGGATAAATGCCCATGCCCGAATAATCCCCATAGTTCCACGCGTAACTATAGTAGTCGGGGAAATTCGTATCCTTGATTTGCAGTCCGTCGAAGGTGATGTTCGACACAGCGCTTGTGCGAGACGACCCCATTACTTCGATGACTTTGTCGAGCAGGGGAACAACGATATCCTGGCTGGCGATGCTGCCCGATCCCGCTTTCGGGAAATAGTACAGATAGCCGGTCGTCTTGTTGTAATAGTACTCGCCCGGTTGATCCAAGAAGGCCAAATTTCCTTGCAACACAAATCTTGCATTGGGGCCAATCGCATAGTGTGGCCGGTAAGCTTCCGGATGCCCAGCGACGGTTTTAAAGTTGACCGTGCCAGTGGACGTATTGATGCTTGCGATCGGAATCGTGTCCGTCATCCAATCTCTGATATCCCAATCCCAAACATATACCTGCACGTCCAGATCGCCGCGCGTCTGCGCGTTGACCATACCGGCTTCAGCCACGGCGTCTATATTTTTGCCGTACTCGGATGAAACCGTAACTGTCGCATTCGGTGCAATATTTGCGTTGGACGTGTTCCATGCCTTGAATTCCGAAAGGCCGTTGCAGCCGGTGCTGCCCGTTGCCTGGAACCTTACCCACGAAATCGTCTTGTTCGAGAACGTAACGTCCTTGGCGGTTCCATCGTTTGGAATTCCGGTGACATTGATCGAACTTCCATCACTGAAAGTCAACGTTCCGCTCCTAATCCAGTCGTTCGTATTCGCACGATCATTAAGTGTGACCTTGTTGATCGTCTGGCTAGTGCTCCAGTCGAGTTGTATCCAAGGATTGCCCTCGCTATTGGACGCCCACTCGGTGCTTGTGGAATTGTCTACGGCGTTCGCCTTGCTGTATTGGTTGCCAGTAGAGTTGTAAACAAGCGATGTCATGCTTCCATTCAGGGCCACCGTATATTCCGTTCCTGTCGCAGGAAAAGCGGGATATCGGTTCAAATTCCTGGTTCTTGCCATGACGGCTCTTTCGTCGTTCACATATAACGTATTGAAATTGATCCCTGTCCCGACATACGTTTTGTAAACGCTGCCTTCAGCTGCGGCAGGCAGATCTGCATCGGCGCCCGTACGAACCACGAGATTCCACGCGGACGTTACTTTGCTCCCGCCAATAAACTTTGCCGTGTCCACGCCATCTGTCGCTCTGTAGATGACGTTATGCCCGTTCGTCCCCGAGTCAGTTTCATTGAATTCGATCGTGCTGCCAACGTAGTAGTTGCCGGACGCTATGTTGACGACGATATCCCCCGTCATGCCGATGTTGTTGGATCTGACGACGTCGCGGGCTCTCGCGAGCGTCGCAAAGGGAAGGGCTTGCGTACCTGGATTCGAGTCGCTTCCATTGGGCGATACATAAAAATTCGCCTGAACAGTCGCCTGAACTTCAGCCGGAATGCTGGTTGCGATTATTGTTAGAAGCATCATCAAGCACGAAATCGCGGCTGGCCTTCTGAGCCCATTATTTTGTGCCGTCATAATTGTTCCTCCCGTATGTCTAAGTGTGTTAAAGGCACGAGGGGGCATCCTCGCTGTGGGTTATCAAAACCATCTGTGCCCCAACTCGGCTGTAGACAAGATTTTTTGAGAACCGAGATTTTCGGGAACCCCTTCCATGGCGCTGAAAGCGCCATGGCTCCCGATCAATCAATGCTGGAACGGACTGGTCTCCGTTTGCAGTCCTGGGTGCCGCCCGCAACCATCTCCTACTGAACTCGAGGTCCGCCGCTTATAGCGGATGGGCAGAGGCAACCTACAACGCCTTCAGGTGAGCCCACATCACGTAAACTAGTGATATTTCTAGTTTGGTGAGATAATATTTCAATAATCACCGAGCGGATGAGGTCATGTCGGACGTTGTGCTCATAGTTCAAGACGAGCAGTCTGTGCGGGCGCGTTTGTTTCGCATATTGGTGACTTTGGGGTATGCGGACGACAAGATCATCTGTGTCGGTGACATGGCGCAGGCCAAGGATGTGGCAGGAAGATGCAGACTCGAGATGGTGCTCGCCGAGCTCAGGTTGCCCGACGGCGATGGCGTTGAGCTGATTGGTTGGCTCCGCTCCATCAACAAATCGCTGCCGATACTTGTGGTTTCGGCTTGGAATGTTGAAGAGATGGTTCTCAACGCGATCCGCGCGGGCGCCAGTGGTTATCTGCTGAAGGAGCGCGATAATCTGGAAATTGCCATGCTGCTTAAGACCGTATCAAAAGGCGGTGCGCCGATTGATCCTTTCATAGCGCAACACATTCTCGGATCGGTGAATAAATCAATCGGAAACCATGCTACTTCTAAGCTGGAGATTCCCGAGGAACAGTCCGGCGACCTCCTATCGAAGCGAGAACTGGCCATCCTGACCCAAGTTGCAGAGGGAATGAGCAACCGTAAAATTGCTGAGGCATTGAACATATCTCAATGGACGGTCGACACCCATATTCGGCATATCTATGGCAAGCTGTCGGTCAACTCGCGTACGCAGGCCGTGCAGGCGGCGCATCGGCGTGGTCTGTTCTTCCGAACGCAGCGCTGTGCTGGGTAGCGCCGCCGCCAACTGCCATGGGTGCGTTATGACTGAAGCGCGTCGAAGGGTTGTTCCGACTAGGGTGGGGAAGGTTATCGGAGGCGAAAAGGGGTTCTCGGAAAAGTCTCTGGCTTACGCAAAGCGATTATCAACCTTCCGAGCATTCCGAATTCTAGGCCCGGAACTATGCAGGTACAAACTATCCGCTCAGTAGGATTTTGACGTGCGCCAACGAGAGGGGCGGCACCGCCAGGGCAGTGAGACAATCTCGACGCAAGTGTTCGCGCTGTGACTCATCCAAATACTCCAGCGGCGATTTGCCGTCGACGCGCGCAAGAGCCAAGGCTGGCAGCAGCGTAGCAGCGCGGACTTCGAGATCGTCGCGTGATTCCCAATCGACCAACTGTAGATAACCATCAGCCAACCTGTCGAAACTCGCCCCTAGCGCCTCCTTCGCCCCTGGAATCATGCGCCGTTTGATCAAGAGGTGATTGAGGCAGAACGCCAGATCGAACGCAGGATCGCCAAACCACGCGCATTCTGCGTCGAGGAGCACAGGACCGTTCGGGCCGAGCAATATGTTTTTTGGACTCACATCGCCGTGGACCAGAACCGAGCGGGTCGCGGCCGTTCGCCGGGCAAGAGCCGTCAGCACGCCTTGGAAATCAACATGTTTCCGTGCGATCGCCAATAGATAAGGATCAATCCTAATTTGGTGGAACAGATCATCGGTCGCGAATCGATCAATCAGTGTCTCGTCGCGTGCTGACGCTGCATGAATGCTGCCGAGCAGCTTGCCCACAGCAGCCGCTGCTGCGACATCGACCCGTCCGGCCAGCAACTCGCTCTTCCAGAGCGGGTAGTTTTCGGGCGGCAACCAGGCCATCGCGAAGAGGCCGCGCCCCGGATCGTGGGCCATAGGCCGAGGGACATGACCCGGTGCGATCGCATCGACCACTTGCAGGTAGTCCCATTCGTAAGCATTGCGACCGACGGGGACGCGCCAGTCCGATTCGACTTTGAGCTGGGGCAGGGCGCGCTTGACGCAGAAAGCCTTGTCCTTCGTCTCGACACGCCAGATGTCGGAAGATACCCCGCCGGCCAGCGGCGTCCATCGCGTTTCCTCGGCGTCTTCAGCTAGGCCGGTCTCGACGACGAACGCCTTCAGTTCGCAGTCCGGGGTGTTCATAGCGGTGCAATGGCGGATGCGCCCGACCAGGGGATGCCTTCCTCTTCGAGGCGCAGGAGCTGGTTGTATTTCGCCAGGCGTTCGGAGCTGCGAACCGAACCGATCTTGATCTGACCGCCCGCCACACCGACGGCAAAGTCGGCAAGAAAGGCGTCTTCCGTTTCTCCTGAGCGGGCGGAAATGACCGTAGCATATCTTGCGCGCCGAGCCGTATCGATCGCCTCGAGCGCGCCGGAGAACAGGCCATTTTGATTGACTTTGATGAGGGCGGCGTTGGCGATTCCCTCCTCGACTGCGCGGCTGATCCGCGACGGCTGCGTTGCGAACAGGTCATCACCGACCAACTGCCTCGAGTCGAGCGCTTGAGTCATGGCGGCCCAGTGGTTCCAATCCTCTTCGCCCAGGCCGTCTTCTATCGACACGATGGGATAGGCTTGCACCCACTGACGTTGAAGCTCGATCATCTCCTTGGCATCGTAGGTCCGCCCCAGGCGATCAAATCGATATTGTCCCGAGTTGTCCTGAAGCGACGATGCGGCGACGTCGAGTGCAATGGCGACCTGCTCGCCGGCCGCAAGGCCGGCGTGCTCGAACGCTGCCACCATCAGATCGAGCGCTTGCTCGGAGTGTTCGAACCCCGGTGAAAGGCCGCCTTCATCAGCCAACAGCGTGGTCAGGCCTTGTTGGGCGCAAAGCGCCGCGGCGGCACTGCGGACGCGACAGATCCAATCCAGCGCCTCGGAATAGGAGCGAGCTCCCACGGGAATCATCAGGAAATCCTGCACGTCCATGCCTCGTCCGGCGTGTAGGCCTCCTGACAAGATGTTGACCATCGGCAGAGGGAGAGTCGGCGTTGTGCCGGCCAGTTCGGCGATTCTGCGATAGAGCGGCAGCCCTGAGACTGCTGCCCCGGCGCGCACGGCAGCAAGGCTGACAGCGAGCGTGGCATTTGCGCCAAGCCGGGACAAATTTGGCGTTCCATCGGCTTCGCGAAGTTTTTTGTCGAGCCCCGCTTGGTCAAGTACGTCGTGGCCATCGAGGAGGCGGCCAATTTCGCCGGTGACGTTGCATACGGCGCGCGACACGCCAAGGCCGTCCCAAGCCTTGCCGCCATCACGCAGTTCCACTGCTTCGGCTTTGCCTTTGGAAGCGCCCGAAGGAACGGAGGCGCGTGTTGTCTGGCCGCCGGCGAGGGTGATTTCCGCTTCGACCGTCGGGCGGCTTCGGGAATCAAGGATCTGACGGGCGTGGATACGGCGGATTCGGCTTGTGCTCACAAACGTTCCTGCTGGCTATATGAATGTCGCTCTGCGTCATCGCTGCCGTGCGGGTCAGGGATGATCCTTCAAGTTGAACAGCTCACTCATTGCCACCCAATCCTGGGATGGCGATTGCGGGGCCACCGAGCCGAACGCGATGGGCTGCTGGTAGGCATTCATTTTCTCCACCCACGCTTTCATGCATGCGTTATCACCGGCCCTGGCGAAATCCGCTGCGCTGACTTCGTCGCACAGGTCCAGGATCATGAACAATCGATTGCCTGCACGATGTATCTGCAAATCCTCTACGCCGTGATCGCGGAAAAACGCGACAATCTCCGCCGGTGTTTTCCCGGGGCGATGCCACGCTTCGTAGGCTTCTACCGCTTGCGGGCGATCAATTAGGTCCAGCGCGAAGCAATGTCGGTGCGTCATGGAACTTCTCTCAAAGCCCCATGGCGCGATGCATTGCTGCATTCAAATGCGCCATCATTTCGGATGCTGCCAGTTCGACGTCGCGGTCGCGGCAGGCCTCGAGAATCTTCACGTGCTCTTTGAGCGTGCGGCTGATCAACGGCGCCGTTTCGCGACGATCCATGAGGATCAGCGAGGTGTAGTTCTGCAGGCGCTTGGTAGTCGACTCAATGAGCGGATTGGCCAGACTCCCGATCAGGCCGCCGTGCAGACGGTGTTCAAGCTCGTGAAGTTTGGCCAGTGCGTCCAGACCATTCCTCTCCATCTCTCTGATGAACTCGTGGTGGTCGGCCAGCAGCGCATCAATTTCCTCGATGGGAGCCCTCTCGGCGTAGCGCCGGACCGCCTCGCACTCGATGATCATACGGAACTGATAGGTACTTCGAATCAGATCCATGTCGGCCTTGATGAACTCGATGCCGGCCCGCGGATGGATCTTTACCAACCCTTCGACCTCCAGGACACGCAGGGCATCGCGCAGAGGCTGGATAGGCACGCCCAAAAGTTGGACCAGTTCGTTTTGCGACATGTACGCCCCGGCGGCGATGCGTCGGTGAAACAGTCCATCCATGATGAGTTGGTAGGCAGTTTTGCTCAGGCGAGTCGCACCTTTGGCGGCAGGTTGCTGCCGGGTCTTGGGCGCGGACGCGAGAGAAGAGGCTCGCTTAGTTGCTTTTTTTGCCATATACATCATCATATCTGATATTTCAGTTTGTCGCCAGGCAGATTGTCATGTGCAAATCGTCGACTCTCGGATCACATTTCCATCGTCCCCATTGGCGATGACGCTCTCGAACCGATTGCGGCGTTCTTTACTGCGGCTAAGCACGCCCATGCCGCGCAGTTCCCGGAATGTACGCGTGCGCAGAATCCGATGTGATTTCAATGGGGTGCTGGATCGGGCATTCGCCTTTGCCTCAGGGTGACCGAAGTCGCGCAGGAAATCGATAACGCGATGCACCCCGGCCTATGGCTTTTCCTCTGAGCACGCCCTGTCACCAGACGTGCGCCGTCCAAGTCAGTGCTGAGCGGCTTTACGACTTCCTTGGGCGGTGCACCATCGGCGATTCTGATAAAAATTACTTGATATTCTATTAAAGATATCGTATACGCAATTTGATATATCAATATAGTATTTAAAAATAATAATGTGGGAGACACCCTCGCGCTGCCGGCCTACCAGAGGGAGCTAGGCGGCTGAATAGCCGTTCGAATTTGCTTCGTTTTGTTAGCGCTAACACAAGCATTAAAGGCAACTTGATCGCACAGAACTGAATTGCAAGGCCAAAACCCGTCTAAAACATGAGAGGGAGATCTTCCAATGACAGTAAAGATCAGAAGAACCATCGCACGAACGTTGGCACTTTGCGCAGCCGCAGCGGCGTCGATGACCATGGCGGTCGCACCCGCGCACGCGGCGGTGCAGGTGACGTTCTACGTCGACGGCGCCACCGGCAATGACAGCAACCCGGGAACCTCCGTCGCGCCTTTCAAAACCATCGACATGGCCCGGCGGCAGGTGGCGAGCGTCAACGCGAACATGACCGGTGACATCAACGTCAACATCGCACCGGGCGACTACTACCTGACCAGTACGCTGACGTTTGGGACGCCCGATTCCGGCACGAACGGCTACAACGTCGTCTATCAGAGCGCAGACGGCGTGCCGGGCAGCGTGCACATCATCGGCGGCAGCCTCGTCTCGGGTTGGCAGAGAGCCACCAACACAGACGTTGCCGATGGTCTGCCATCGGCAGTGGTTAACAATGTGTTCAAGACGCAACTGCCGGCAGGCACGAACTTCAATACGTTGTATGTCAACGACAAGCGGGCAATCATGGCCCGCACGAAGAATTACACCTTCGATCCACGATTCCCCGCCGCAGACGGCACCAGCTCGAACGAATACCTGCGGACCACCGGCGGCGACACGTACAGCATCACCTACGGGACCGACCTTGACGCCAACAGCATTCAGGGGCTGGTGAGCGCACAGTCGCGGAGCCAACTGGACGCGCAGATGGTCGTCTGGAGCGGTTATGCGACGGCCGGATCGGACTGGTATCAGGAAACGATGCCTATCGGCAACGTCGATACTTCTGGCAAGCGGCTGACCGTGGTCAAGGATGCGCAGCATCCGGAGGTTAACCGTACACATTGGACGTTCTCTGGCGGGTATCGGTACTTCTTGCAGGGCAACCTGTCCTTCCTTGACGTACCCGGGGAGTACTACCTCAACAAGACCACGGGCTGGCTGTATTACTACCCCGCAACCTCCGAGGTTGACCCGTCGACCGGTGTGATCAATGTCCCGGTGATCCGGCCGACCATGCAGAAAGCCATCTACTTCAAGGGCGCCAGCAAGGCAAACCTGTCTGACCTGCCGAATCCTGCCCAGCAGGTGCACAACATCGTGCTCAACGGGTTGACCGTCAAGGACACCGAGTTCTCGAACAACTACGTGTACGCCTGGAACGCCTACGATGGCTACGGCATGCAATTCTTTCCGCCGGAGGCGACCGGAAGCACCAATCCGTCGTACTGCGAGGATACCGACCGAATCGAATATCACGTCGGAGCGATCACCCTGACCGACACCAATCACATCACGATCAAAAACTCCCGGGTGACCAACGCCGGCATGAACGCCATCGAGGTGTTCCGGGACAACGATTCGCTGACCGTCACCAATAGCAAGCTCGACCATCTGGGCATGGGCGGTATCGATTCGGACGGCGGTTACCCCGGCATCGGCAAGTACAACGGAAACCACACGATCAGCAACGTATTGGTTCACGACGTCGGGCAGCTTGCCGGGGCGCAGCCGGGAATTTCATTCGCCAGCACCGGCCACTCCACGCTTTCGCACCTGGAGATATTCAACTCGCCGCGCCGCGGGATCCTGTTCAACGCCGGCTATCTGCGAAACCAGACCTACGACGGCGCGTACAACCCGATGACCGACATGTACACGATCGGAAACCACGTCTCCGACGTTTATGTGCATGACAGCGAGCAGGATTCCGGTGAGGACAGTCCGATCTTCGGCTGGGTGTTGATGAATCAGGACCTGGTTTACAAGTACACAAACCCGCACACGATCGATCCGGGACCGAACTATTACAACTACTTCGACCAGATCATCATCGACAACATCGGCGCCAACCCATCGATGCACGACAAGAACACCGTGCTGGGTATGGATTTCGCCATCGGTGCGACCGGCCTGATGTTCAGCAACATCAAGAGTACCAATATCCAAAGCTACAACATGGACGCTTACACGAGCCATCAGAGCTACACCAACGTCAACTGGAACATGCGCGACGGCACTCCGGACAATACCGGCGTCAACACGTTCGACGACTCCAAGATGGACTACGCGAACATCGGCCTGACCTCGACCTTTCCGGCCCAGTTCGCGATCTCGCGGCAAACCCTGACGCCACCGTCCGATGTGTACTTCTCAGAGAACTTCGAAGGCGCGAGCATCGATACCACAAACAAGTGGATCGCCGAGAAGGGTACCCAGCCGCAGTCCACGGTTTATTTCGCCGAAGGCCCATACGTCGGCAAAAAGTCCCTGATGATCGACACCACGGCGAACCCGAACGGACAGTTGCTGACCCGCACGTTCACCAGCAGTCTGAACAAGTTCGTCACGATGAAGTTCTTCGACCGTCGAATCGATCTGGCCACCTCGGACAATGACCCTAAACATTTGCCGAACTCGTGGGGCCGCGTCGACGATGGCGTCACTCAGCAGGCCTTGGGTGCCGACGGCCGAGTCTCCACCGACTACTTCCTGGTCAAGAGCGGCTCGACGACCACGGTGACCTCGGTGCCGCGTGCATTCGGCTGGCACGAGTTCAAATGGGACTACACCTCCGGGTCGACTGTGACCATGTCCATCGACGGGACGGTAGTCGCGACAAAACCAATGGCGTCGTTCAACTACCTGAGCATGGGCGACCCCGAAGGCGTCGGCGCCATCGACTACTTCGACGACCTCTACGTCTACGGAGGCACCGCCGCGCCGCCGCCAGGCAACCAAGTGCAGCCGGTCGCCATCAACGGTACGCTCACCGCCGACAACTACTCGGCCATCCACAATGCGCAGGTATTCGCCGCGCCGGCGCCCGAGAGCGGTAACTTCGTCGGCTACTTCCAGCCGGGTTCCTATTTGGACTACTACGTCAACGTCTCGAAGGCCGGCGTGTATCAGCTCACCTATAGGATCGCAGACATCTCGCCATACAACGGCGCCGCGCAGCTTATCGTCGATGGAGTTGCGCAGAAGACGACCACCTTCGCGCCAACAGGCGGTTGGTACAACTGGACAAACGTAAACGACACGGTCACGTTGACCGCCGGCCTGCATACGGTCCGGTTGCTGGTCGCGCAGAACGGGTGGAACTTCAAGTCGGCACAGCTGACCTATCTCGCGCAGGCGGTGCCGGGTCAGATCAAAGCTGTCGATTATGACGCCGAGTCGGGCGCCATCCAGACGGTCTCCAGTTCGGAAGGACCGGCTGTCGGCTACCTCAGCGCGAACAACTATATGGACTACGACGTCATCGTCGCGGCGACCGACACCTACTTGCTCAGCTACCGAGTGGCGGTCAACAACTCCGGGGCGAGCGTTCAGTTTCTTGTGGACGGTGTGGCGCAGAAGACGACGTCGTTGCCGACCACCGGTGGCTGGGATAGCTGGGCGACGGTCAACGACACGGTATCGCTGACCGCAGGTTTGCACGCCATTAGAATCCGGGTGGTCGCCAACGGCTGGAACTTCGGCTGGTTCAAGCTGGCGTCTACCAGACAGTCATTGCCCGGTCAGATCGATGGCCCCAGTTATAGTGCGACCAGCTCTGGAGTGCAGGTCATCCCAGTAACCGATAGCGGCACCACGCAGGGAGTCGGTTGGTTCCAGAACGGTTCCTATATGGATTACAGCGTCAACGTGGCCAGCGCGGGCACCTACACGTTGAGCTATCGGGTCGCGGTCAACGCCGGCTATACCGGGTTGGTTGCCTTCCAGGTAGATGGCTCGACGGTCAAGAGCACATCTTTGCCCTCCACCGGGGATTGGCAAAACTGGACCACGGTGACCGACACGGTCACGCTGCCCGCGGGCCAGCACACGATTCGGCTGTTGGTGTCGAACAACGGCTGGAACCTGCACTGGTTCTCGCTGCAGTAGCACCTTCGAACCACAAGGACGTACCGGTACCACGGTGACGTATGCCGGTACGCCTTTGACAGTACAAGTCCGCCTCGAGATCGACGACGGCGAGCTTTCAACCATGCAAACAGCCAGCATCTAGTGGAGGTGTCGCTTGACTAATCCTACCCTCACCCCGCAGCCGACCTTGGCCGAAACGTCCAAGTCGAGCGAGGCATCGCTACGAACAGAGATCTCCAGGAGGAGCTTCATCACGCTGACGGCCGGGATCTCGGCCGGCGCGGCATTCGGCCTGGACCTCGTTCGTCCTGAGAGCGCGCTTGCCGCGACGGCGACCACTTACTACGTGGCCAAGTCCGGCAGCGACTCTGCGACAGGATCAATCACCGCTCCGCTGCAGACCATCAACGCCGCTGCTCAGAGGGCTCAGCCGAGAGACACGGTCTTGGTTCAGAGCGGGGTATATCGAGAAGAGGTCGTGTTTCCGCGTGGCGGAAACTCTGACGCCGAGCGGATCACCTATGCCGCAGATGTTGGCGCTGCGGTCACCGTGACAGGGTCGGACCTGTTCACGACCTGGACTCAGGTTTCCGGAGACGTCTGGCAGTTGCAGATCTTGAACAGCTACTTCAACGGATTCAATCCGTACGCGGAACAGGTTCATGGAGACTGGTTCGACGGACTGGGCCGAATCCATCGCCCCGGCATGGTCTATCTGAACGGTGCCTGGTTGCCGCAGGCGACCAGTCTTGCCGCAGTGTCGAGCAATACGTCGGCTTCGTGGTGGTCAACCGTAGATGGTCTTGTCGAGGGGCAATCCCCGACGTACCAGCCGAGCTACAGTGCAACCGGCTACACCACGATCACTGCCAAATTTCCAGGTGTGAATCCCAATAGCGGTGCGGTTGAGGTCGGCATTCGAGCCAGCGTATTCAAGCCTGCAGCGGCGAACTACAACTACATCTCCATTCGCGGATTCAATCTGCGTAATGCTGCCTCCAACTGGTGTGCTCCGACCATGGGGCAGCGGGGTCTGGTCAGCGCCTACTGGTGCAAAGGGTGGGTCATCGAGAACAACGAGATCGCCTATTCGCGCTGCTGCGGGGTCGCGCTTGGCAAATATAGCGATCAATACGATGGAACCCGTGGCACTACCAATGGGTACTACTTGACCATCTCAGACGCGCAGACCACGGGTGGCTGGTCCTTCGCAAACATCGGCGGCCACGTAGTGCGCAACAACATCATTCATCACTGTGGACAAACCGGTATCGTCGGCTCGCTCGGCGGCATCGGCAGCACCATCAGCGGGAACGAGATCTACCACATCGACACACAAGCGATCTGGAGCGGCCAAGAAATGGCCGGGATCAAGTTGCATGGCGCCATCGACGTGGTGATTTCCAACAACCACATCTATCTGACCGGCCTAGGACTGTGGCTTGACTGGATGGCCCAAGGCACTCGGGTGGTAGGCAACCTATTCCACAACAACAGCAGAGATTTTTTTGCAGAGGTCGACCATGGGCCGCTATTGCTCGCGAACAACGCCATGCTGTCTGGAGCATCCGTATGGAGCGCATCCGACGGCCTTGCGTGGGCACACAATCTGATCGCCGGCAGCGTCGCTGCCAATGCGGATTCTCGGCAGACGCCGTACATGCAGCCGCACACCACGACTACCGTTGCTAACCATGACGTGCCGCTCGGTGCGCAACAGTGGGTCAACAATATCCTCGGTGGCCCCGCCAACCTGGCCGTATGGGATGGCGCGTCATCAAGCTATCCCATTTCGATGAGGGGCAACGTTTACACCAAGGGTGCTACGCAATCGGCACAAGAACAGGGCGACGTCGATGCCTCGAGTGTCACCTATGCGCCGAGCCTGGTGAAGCAGGCCGATGGCTGGTATCTCGCGGTGCCGCGCGTCGAGGCATGGCGTAGCACCCAGCAGCCTGTAGCTACGGGCACGCTCGCGAACGCTCCGATTCCGAATCAGGCGTTTACGAACCCGAATGGTTCGAACATGGCGATCGATACGGACTTCCTCGGCGTTGCCAGAAGCAGTAGCACTCCGTTCCCTGGTCCGTTTGAAAACGCCGGGGGTTCTGCGCCGATCAAGGTGTGGGCGCATGTTTCTCCCACCACCGACGCCTGGGGCGTGCCGCCGGGACCGAGTGTCAGCGGGCCCGGCGCCGCCACCGATGCCAATGGCAACATCATGGTGTACCTCCGTGGCACGGACAATCAGGTTTACCAAATCGTATACAACGGCAGTGCGTGGTTGGCCTGGCAAAGTATCGGCGGACCGAACGCGGGGACTTGCGTGGGAGCGCCCGCAGTCGCCGCCCGAAGTGGGAGGACCGACGTCTTCGTCCGCGGTACGGATGACCAGCTCTGGTGGAAAAACTGGACCGCCGCGGGCGGGTGGACGTCCTGGGTAGCGCTCGGCGGAACGTTGATGGATAACCCCTCGGCTGCCACCGACGCCAACGGCAACATTACTGTCTACGTACGAGGAACCGACAACCAGGCATACCAGATCGTGTACTCGAATGGTGCGTGGTCCACTTGGGTTGCTATCGGCGGGCCGAACATGGGCACGTTCCAGGGAGCCCCCGCCGTTGCCGCACGAAACGGTCGCACGGATGTGTTCGTTCGTGGAATGGACGACCAACTGTGGACGAAGAACTGGACCAGCACCGGCGGATGGACTTCCTGGATCGCGCTGGGCGGAGTGCTCGCGGACAACCCTGCGGCCGCTACTGACGCGAATGGAAACATCACCGTGCATATCCGTGGCACCGACAATCAGATTTGGCAGATCTGTTCTGGCGGGACTACCTGGTCGGGATGGGCTGCGCTCGGTGGACCGAACGCTGGAAAATTCACCGGTGCTCCTGCCCTTTCGGCAATTGCCGGCCGGACCGACGTGTTCGTCCGCGGCACAGACAATCAGTTGTGGCAGAAGACATGGTCCGCCAGCGGCGGTTGGACGGGGTGGAGTGCGCACGGCGGGGTGTTCGGCACCTAGTGCCACCCATCGCGCTGCGCGGAGGGTGCGCAATCTTGCGCATCCTTCGAAAGCCGCCGGGCATCGCATAGCTTTGGAATGCAAGTCCGCGGTTTTACACAGACGAGGTATGCCTCTTATGGCAGCTTAGTTTTTTGCCTTGTCTAGACAGCACTATTCAGCGTTGCAAATTGTCGCAAGTCCAAACGGTCGCGGCATTGTGATGCGTCTACACCAGTATTACGCGCACTCCGCTATCAATCATTGATTGTACGTATTTTGCGCTCGCTCCTTTTTCCGTGATGGCAACATTCAAAGCCGAAACGGGAGCTATGGATGAGAGACTGCGCTGCCCAAACTTGCTTGCGTCAAACACGCCAACGACTTCGTGCGAGACACGGATCATTAGGGCATTGAGCGCAGCCTCCTGCGGATCGAGCGTGGTCACGCCAACTTCGGAGTCGATGCCATCGACGCCGAGGAACAATCGGTCGGCAGAGAGCTGCGACAGCGTCTGCTCTGCGCTCATGCCGGCAAGCGAATGCGAGTTGGGGCGCAATAATCCGCCGAGCATTATCACGCGGATAGATGGGATCGTGCTCAGTTCGAGGGCGATGTGCAGACCATTGGTGATCACAGTCAGTTCACTCCATGTGCGATCACGTAGCGCCAAGGCGATTTCGATGGTGGTCGAGCCCGAATCGAGAATGATGGTTTCGCCGTCTCTGATTAGCTTTGCTGCGGCGCGGCCGATGCGCCGTTTCTGCGGTTGGCGGTGTTTCTCCTTGATGCTTTGGGGCGTATCGTTCGCGCGGGTCCGCGTCGGCAGCGCACCGCCGTGCGAACGGACGATCGCTGCATTGCGCGCGAGCGCTTCGAGGTCGGTACGAATCGTCACCGGCGAGGTCTTGAAGCGCCCGGCCAGTTCCTCCACCGTGGCCCTACCGTGCTGTTGGACGAGTTCGACGATGAGCCGGCGGCGTTCTTCGACGAGCAGGCGAGGCGAAGGCGAGGTCATGCAGTCAAACCAGGAAGCGGATGGCGTTGTGGTGGTAGATCTTGTGCAGGATTGTTTCGACTAAGCCCACTTGGCGCCGTTGCGGTCGGATCGCAAGGGGAGTGCGGGGGAAATCGGGCCTTGCTCCGCAGATAGCGGCGCGACAGCTGCGTGGATGCGACAGGCCCAGCCGAGCGCTTTGGGATAGGAAGCAGCGCTCGCCGGAATCGCCAGTGCTTTGACTTTCACTATGGTGCTTCTCCTAGAGCCCCATGGCGCGATGCATTGCTGCATTCAGATGCGCCATCATTTCGGATGCTGCCAGCTCGACGTCGCGGTCGCGGCAGGCTTCGAGAATCTTGACGTGCTCTTTGAGCGTACGACTGATCAGCGGCGCCGTTTCGCGACGATCCATGAGGATCAGCGAGGTGTAGTTCTGCAGGCGCTTGGTGGTCGATTCAATGAGCGGATTGGCCAGGCTCCCAATTAGGCCGCCGTGCAAACGCGACTCGAGCCCATGAAGCTTGGCCAGTGCGTCCATGCCGTTCCTCTCCATCTCGCTGATGAACTCATGGTGGTCGGCCAGCAGCGCGTCAATCTCTTCGATAGGGGCTCTCTCGGCGTAACGACGGACCGCCTCGCACTCGATGATCATGCGGAACTGATAGGTGCTTCTGATCAGGTCCATGTCCGCCTTGATGAACTCGATGCCGGCGCGCGGGTGGATCTTGACTATCCCTTCTACCTCGAGGACGCGCAGAGCGTCGCGCAAAGGTTGGATAGGCACGCCCAGAAGCGCGACTAGCTCGCTCTGCGACATGTATGCCCCGGCGGCGATGCGCCGATGAAACAGGCCATCCATGATGAGTTGGTAGGCAGTTTTGCTCAGGCGAGTCGCGCCTTTCGCGGCAGGTTGCCCTTTTTTGGGCGCCGCGATGGAACGCCGAGCTTGCTTAGTTGCTTTTTTTATCATATCTATTATCCTATCTGATATTTCACAATGTCGCTAGATGGATCGCCTTATGCAAATCGTCGACTTCAGAATCACCCGCTTTCAGTTTGCCAGGGATCGCCTGATAGGCGACAGCCAAATTTCGTCCAATGAAGTTCAGGCTGCAAGCCTTGAGTTGGTGAGCAATGACGGTAGCGTTGGGTTGGGCTTTGTAAATTCGGTCATGTCCAGCCTTCCAGACGAGACCGAGATGGTCCGCGTGTTCGCGCTCGAGGCTTGGCCGGAGTTGGAGGGACAGATTCCGGCTGTCTTGACTCACCGTCAACTCATGCGCCGTGGCGGCAATCGCCGAAAAATGAGCTTGCCCTTCGAGGATGCCATACAGCAGGCCGTGTGGGATATCTACGCGAAATCAATGAAACTGCCGCTCTGGAAACTTCTGGGCGGCGCCAAAGAAAAGGTGCGCGTTTATGCCAGCGGCCTGGATTTTCATCTTTCGGACCACGACTTTTGTCAGATCTTCGCCAGAGCGGCGAAAGATGGGCATACGGCGTTCAAGATCAAAGTGGGTCATCCTGATGTTGAGCGCGATGTGCACCGGCTCGATCTTCTGAAAAGCACGGTCGGGCCCGAGGCGATCGTCATGGTCGACGCCAACGAGGCTTGGACGCCCAAGCAGACTCTGCGGGCGCTCGATGTATTCCGCAAAGTCGGACATAACATTTTTTGGGTCGAAGACCCCATCCCGCGGGACGATATAGCTGGGTTGCGCCTGCTCCGCGGCGGGAGTGGCACTACTTATCTGAATACCGGCGAATATCTCGACGTTTCGGGGAAGCGCTCGCTGATCGATGCGGGCGCCGCCGACATCATCAACGTTGGTGGCCAGATCACCGATGTGATGCGATTGGGTTGGTATGCCGCAGAAAAGAATGTCGAACTCGCGCTCGGCAACAGCTTCCTTGAAGTCGGTGTGAATCTGGCGGTCGCGCTCCCGGAAGTGAACTGGTTGGAATACAGCTATCAGAACCTTGATCACCTGGTGAACAAGACCTTCGATATCCGCGACGGATACATCTTCCCCTCGAACGAAGCCGGGCACGGTCTGACGCTGAGCGAAGAAGCTCGAAAACTCTGGCGACGGCCTTCTCCTGTTGGCGCTGAGAGCGGTGAGGCGGATGTTCGTGTTGGTTTGGCGAAGGTGGGTGCACGATGAAACTTCTACGCTACGGCGAATCGGGCCGGGAGAAGCCGGGCCTGCTCGATGCTCAGGGTTGTATCCGCGACCTTTCCTCCATCGTCGACGACATCGCCCAGGATGCGCTCTCGGCCGAAGGCTTGGCGCACCTGCGCGCGATCGATCCAGCAGGCCTGCCGCTGGTCGAAGGAACGGTTCGTTACGGTGCGTGCGTCGGACGCGTCGGCAAGTTCGTTTGCATCGGTCTCAACTATGCGGATCATGCCGCTGAAACCGGCGCAGCCGTTCCGGAAGAACCGGTCATTTTTCTCAAGGCCACTTCGTCCATTACCGGACCTAATGACACGGTCCTCAAGCCTCGCGGCTCGACCAAGCTCGACTGGGAAGTGGAACTCGGCATCGTCATCGGCGAACACACGTCCTATGTCTCGGAAGATCGGGCACTGGACCACATCGCCGGATACTGCGTCATCAACGACGTGTCCGAGCGCAATTTCCAGATCGAGCGCGGTGGTCAATGGGACAAGGGCAAGGGCTGCGACACTTTCGGCCCGATCGGGCCGTGGCTGGTGACCCGGGACGAAGCCGGCGATATCGGCGATCTGAAAATGTGGCTCGACGTCAACGGTCGGCGCTACCAGAACGGCTCGACCAAGACGATGATCTTCAAGCCCGCATTTCTGGTCCACTACATATCCCAGTTCATGAGCCTGCAGCCCGGCGATGTGATCTCCACCGGCACGCCACCCGGAGTCGGTCTGGGCCAAAAGCCGCCGGTGTACCTCAATCCCGGCGATGTGATGGAACTCGGCATCGAAGGCCTGGGCATCCAGCGACAGGTAGTCGACCAGGCCTGAGCCGTGATCATCTCAGGGCCGAGTGACTATCGCGAAGCGGCGCGCCGAAAGCTGCCGCCGTTTCTGTTCGACTATATCGACGGCGGAGCCGGCGACGAGGTGACGTTGCGTGCCAACCAGGACGGCCTTGCTTCGGTGGCTCTGAAACAGCGCGTGCTGCGCAGCGTCGGCAACCTTTCACCGGAGACGGAGCTTTTCGGCGAGCGTTTGGCCATGCCAGTGATTTTGGGCCCAGTGGGTTTGAGCGGAATGTATGCCCGCCGCGGAGAAGTGCAGGCCGCCCGCGCGGCCAGGGCGGCAGGCATTCCCTACACGCTCTCGACCGTGTCGGTGTGCAGCCTCGAGGAGGTCGTCGCTGCCGTAGGTGCGCCGATATGGTTCCAGCTGTATGTGCTGAAGGATCGTGGCTTCATGAAGGACGCGCTCCGGCATGCCGAGGCGCTCGGCGTGACCAAGCTCGTGTTTACGGTCGATATGCCTGCACCCGGCCCGCGCTATCGCGACGCCCGTTCGGGTATGAGTGGGCCTTTTGGCAGGGCACGTCGCTTGTGGCAAGCGGTTCGTTATCCGTCTTGGGCCATCGATGTCGGGATGTTGGGCCGGCCGCACGATCTCGGCAACATCTCTCGTTACCGCGCGAAGCCGGCGAGATTGAACGACTACATCGGCTGGCTGGGCGCGAATTTCGATCCGTCGATTTCTTGGACCGATGTCGAATGGATTCGCGATGCTTGGAAAGGCGCAATCATCATCAAAGGCGTGCTGGACCCCAACGATGCACGCGACGCATTGCGGTTCGGCGCCGACGGCATCGTCGTGTCCAACCACGGAGGCCGCCAGCTCGAGGGCGCTCTATCCACCGCGCAAGCGTTGCCGGCCGTTGCGGATGCAGTCGGTGATCGTCTTACCGTATTGGCCGATTCCGGAGTCCGATCCGGAATAGATGTTTTGCGCATGTTGGCTCTTGGCGCCAAAGGCGTACTCCTGGGTCGCGCCTATGTCTATGCGCTGGCTACCGCAGGCCAAGCCGGTGTCGCTCGCCTCCTGAACATGATCGAAAAGGAAATACAGGTTGCAATGACGCTTACGGGTACGGCTTCGATAGATCGTGTCGACCGAACCGTTCTGGCCTGAAGCACAGCGTCCTATGAGCATGACCGTCGACGCCCATCAGCATTTCTGGTCGCTCGCTCGAGGAGACTATCCTTGGCTCACACCAGACATCGGCTCCCTCTATCGCGACTACCTTCCAACGGATTTGGAAACGCTATTGAAGGCGTCGGGCATCGGACGAACGATTCTGGTTCAAGCCGCGCCTACCGAGGCCGAAACCGCCTTCTTGCTGCAACTTGCCGATCAATACCCCTTCGTCGCCGGTGTCGTCGGTTGGACCGACCTCGCCGCACCTGATGCGGCGAAGACTATCGAGCGGGCCGCGACGAACCCGAAGCTCGTCGGCTTTCGCCCGATGTTGCAGGAGATGGAGGACGCCGCCTGGATCTTGAGCGCCAATCTGAGACCGGCGTTGCGAGCGATGGTCGATGCGGGTCTGTGCTTCGACGCCCTGATTCGGCCGCAGCAAATAAAGGTCATCGAGACACTTCTGCTGCACCATCATCCGGATCTCAAGCTGGTTGTCGACCATGCTGCCAACCCGCCGATCGGGCAGGACCTGAATTCCTGGGCTACCGACATTCGTCGACTTGCGGCCAACACGCGAGCCTATTGCAAGTGGTCGGGGCTGCTGACAATCGCACCCGGGCGCGTCAGCCGCTGGCATTTGCGCCGCGTGTTCGACGTCCTCATCGAAGCGTTCGGACCCGAGCGGCTCATGTGGGGAAGTGACTGGCCCGTTCTCAATCTCGCCAGCTCGTACGACGACTGGCTCTTTGAATCCACCATATTGTTCGCCGGACTCACCGCTGCACAACAGGTTCGCATCACATCGCAGACAGCCGCGGATTTTTATCTGGGATCGCGCGCCGGCGCCGATCAAAAATGCACAGATGTTGCGAGCCATTTTACCCAAGCAATGCACCACTCTTCCTATTAAGACGAGGATCGGCACGTGAACGACAAGATCAATTTCGATAGGCGCAAGCTTTTAGGAAGCGCGCTGATTGCCGCTGCCGCGCAAGCGCTGCCGGTAGGTAGTTCGGCGGCTGAGCCCCGCGGCCACGCTGAGGACAAGGCGGCGGGCGCAAAGCGCTCGGTCATGGGTCTGGTCAAGCCAAAAATGGACAAGATTCGATTCGGCATCATTGGCGTCGGCGAGCGCGGCGGTTCGTTGACCAAAACCCTCCTGCCGATCGAGGGTGCCGAAATCACGGCTATATGCGATATCTACGCGCCCGCGCTCGAGAAGAGCATAGGTCTGGTTGAAAAAGCCACGGGCAAACGCCCGGCGGCGATTACCGGCAGCGTAGAGGCCTTCAAAGGACTCATCGATCGACAGGACGTCGATGCAGTGATCATCGCAACGCCTTGGGAATGGCATACCCGCATGGCTCTCTACTCGATCGCGGCAGGCAAGGAAACCTTCGTGGAGGTGCCGGCGGCGACGACGATCGAAGATTGCTGGGCGCTGGTGGAAGCCAGCGAAGCCAAGCAAGTGAACTGCATGATGATGGAGAACTGCTGTTACGGCCGCAGCGAGCTGATGGTCCTGAACATGGTTCGCGCCGGCGTGTTCGGCGAACTGACTCATGGCGAAGGCGCGTACATCCACAATCTGCGCTACAAGCTGAAGGATTTCATCGGCGAAGGCACGTGGCGAGCAGAGTGGTACACCAAGCGCCGTGCCAATTCGTATCCGACACACGGCCTCGGCCCCATCGCGCAGTACATGAACATCAATCGCGGCGACCGCTTCGACTACCTCGTGTCGACGAGCTCGCCGGCCCGCAGTTGGGGCGCCTATGCGGAGAGAGAATTTCCGGCGGATAGCCCGAGGAGAAAGCAGCACTTCGTGATGGCGGACATGAACACCTCCATCATTCAGACCGTGCAGGGCCGAAGCATTATGGTGCAGCACGACGTGAGCACGCCGCGGCCGTATACCCGGCACAATCTGATCCAGGGTGTCAAAGGCGCCTTTGCCGGATATCCCGATCGCATCGCGATCGACAAGGGCGGCAACGAGTTCGAAGAGTGGACCACCGACCTTACCGAGTACAAGAACAAGTACGACAGCGCGTTGTGGAAGAACTTGGAGCAGCAGATGCGCGCTTCGCCCGACGCGCATGGCGGCATGGACTTCGTCATGCTGTGGCGGATTGTCTACTGCCTGCGCAACGGGCTGCCTCTTGATCAGAACGTGTACGACGGCGCAGCGTGGTCGGCGCCCTTCGATCTGACCGAGCAATCGGTTCGCGATCGCAGCCGTCCGAAGGATTTCCCCGACTTTACTCGTGGGCAGTGGAAGTCGGCGCCGCCGCTGTCCTTCGGGACATGAAGCAGGCCCTGGCCTGAGATCTTTGCAAGCCAGTTTTTCGTCTGACTCCGCATCGCATGAATCCGCGAACAACGATGGTCCATGGGCAGCCGTCCTGGCGACTCGCCTCCTCTAACGTGGAGGTGTTCGTTACGGAGCTCGGTGGGCACGTCGCGCCCGTCACCTTCGATCGTGAAGGCGGACGATTCGCGCCTATGAGCGTGGCACCGTGGGCGCAGGAGCCGATCGATTCCGCGCTGCCTGCCTGCGTTCGCACCTTGCGCGGTGATTTTTTCTGCATGCCCTTCGGCGGGAACGCCACGCCATTCGGTAGTGAGGAGTATCCGCCGCACGGCGAAACCGCCAACCGCCGCTGGACGTTCAAAAGTCTTGCACAAGCGCGAGGGTGCACGACCCTGCATCTGAGTATGGAAACAACGGTGCGACGGGGGCGGGTCGACAAGCGCATCTCGCTCGTGGACGGCCATGACGCCGTCTATTCGCGGCACTCCATCTCGGGAATATCGGGGCCGATGAGTCTTGGCCACCACGCGATGTTGAAATTCCCTGAGGATTCCGGCAGCGGTTTGATTTCCGTCAGCCCCTTTCGGATCGGCCAAGTCTATCCGGAGCCCGTGGAACGGCCCGAGAGCGGCGGAGATTCCTGCCTTCTCCCAGGAGCAAGATTCCATTCGCTCGACGAGGTGCCAACCACGTTCGGCGGAAATACCGACCTCAGCCGCTATCCCGCGCGACGCGGCTATGAAGATGTGGTGATGCTGGTCAACGAGCCTGCGTCTCCCTTCGCGTGGACGGCAGTGTCGTTCCCCTCGCGAGGGTACGTCTGGTTTGCACTGAAAAATCCTCAGGTCCTGCGCCAGACCCTTTTCTGGTTCTCCAACGGCGGTCGCCACTACGCGCCCTGGAACGGACGCCACGTAGACGTTTTGGGCGTCGAAGAACTGACGTCTTTCTTTTTCGCGGGCCTGGCTGAATCTGTTCGTCCGAATGCTATTTCCGCTGCCGGCTATCCGACCTCACTCGACCTCGACCCGAACAAGACGCTGGAGGTCAACTACATCATGGCGGCAGCCAGGATTCCTGCGGCATTCGGCCACGTGACCGAGATCACGCCCGTGCCGGACGGCGTCGTTCTTCACTCCTGCACAGCCCAAAGTGTCCACGCAAAGGTGGATCTCACATTTCTACAGAGTCTGACCTCATGACTGACATCGTCCATCACCTTATTCACTTTACGAGAGGCTCCTAGCATGTTTGATCTTCGAGGAAAGGTGGCCTTGGTCACCGGCGCCGGTTCCGGAATCGGCGCCGCCATCGCCCGCGCTTTTGCAACCCAAGGCGCGACCGTCTACATCGGCGATCGCGATGCGGCTGCGGCGCAAGGTGTTGCGGAGGAGATCCAGGCAGCCGGTGGCTCTGCCACCGTTTGCATGCTGGATGTGTCCAGCGCCGATTCCTGCCATGCAGCGGCCGAAATCCTCTTCTCCGCTCACCCGCAAGGACTCGATATCCTGGTGAACAACGCCGGCGTCGGCCACGTGGGCACCATCCTCCAGACAGAGGAAAGCGACATGGATCGGCTCTACGCGGTGAATGTGAAAGGAGTTTTCTTCCTCTCGAAGATATTCCTGCCGAAGATGATGGAGCGCCGCTCGGGCTCGATCATCAACCTCGCCTCGATTGGCGGCATCGTCGGTGTGAAGGATCGACTCGCTTACTGCACGACGAAATTTGCCGTCGTCGGGATAACCAAGACCATGGCACTGGATCACGCCGAATCGCAGGTGCGGATCAACTGCATCTGCCCGGGGCGCGTAGAGACGCCGTTCGTGCAAGCGCGAATCAAGGAGTACCCCGACCCTGCCAAGGCCTACAAGGAAATGAGTGCCACGCAGGCGCTTGGCCGAATGGGCTCGCCGGAGGAAATCGCTGCGGCCGCCGTATACCTAGCCAGCGACGAATCCGCATTCGTGACCGGATCGGCGCTGATCATCGATGGCGGCTTGAGTGCCGGAAAGTAAACAGGTGAGAACGGATATGAGTAAGGAATTCTCCAACAAAGGTGTTGTCGTTACCGGTGCGGCCAAAGGGGTCGGCGCTGCGGTGGCCGAGGCGTTCTGTCGGGAGGGTGCGCGCGTGGCCATCATCGACGTCGACGCCGATGCCGGCAGCGAACTGGCTCGCACCCTCGGCCCGAGCGCAAGCTTTTTCCGCGCAGATGTTTCCAACGCGGCACAGGTAGAGCAGGCATTCCAGCAGGCCGAGCAGACACTCGGTGGATTTCACATCCTGATCAACAACGCCGGCATCCAGACCTACGGCACGGTGACGGAAACCAGCGAGGAGGTGTGGGACCGCACGCTCGGCGTGAATCTTAAGAGCGCGTTCCTCTGCGCACGCGCCGCGCTGCCGGTGATCCAGCGTGAAGGCGGCGGCGTCGTGGTCAACATGGCGAGCGTGCAGAGTTTCCTGAGCCAGCACAACGTGGCCGCGTACACCACGAGCAAGACCGCACTGCTCGGACTGACGCGCAGCATCGCGGTCGACTACGCACCACAGGTTCGTTGCGTTGCGGTCTGCCCCGGCACGATCGATACGCCGATGCTGGACTGGGCCATCCACCAATCGCCCAATCCGGAGGAGGTGCTCGAAGAATGCAAACAGATGCACCCCATGGGAAGAATCGCCAGTCCGCACGAAGTCGCCGATCTGGTGTTGTTCCTGTGTTCGGACAAGGCCGGATTCATCACCGGGCAGTACTACCGAATCGACGGTGGCCTCGGTATCAGCGTGGCAGGGAGTAAGAGAGCATGAAGATCACCCACATCAAGGCGACAACGGTCACCGTCCCGCTCGAGGCGCCTTTGCGTCATTCAGTCGGCTCGCACTGGGGCCGTTTCGTGCGCACCATCGTCGAAGTCGAGACCGATGATGGCATCGTCGGCCTCGGCGAGATGGGCGGCGGTGGCGAATCCACGGAAGCGGCGATCAATGGCTTGAATGCGTACCTGATCGGGCACGACCCGCTGCAACTCGAACAGCTGTACTGGAAGATCTGCAACCCGACCGCCTCGCTCTACAACAACCGTGCGCAGATGCACGCGGCGATCGAGTTCGCGTGCATCGACATCATCGGCAAGAAGCTCGGCATTCGCGCCTGCGATCTGCTTGGCGGCGCGCTGCGCGAAGAGGTGGCGTTCGCCTCCTATCTGTTCTTCCGCGACTTCGACAAGAAGACCGGCAAGGGCGGCGAGGAGACGGCCGAGCAGATGGTCGCGCACGCCAAGGCGCTGAAGGCCGAGCACGGATTTGCCGCGCACAAGTTGAAGGCCGGTGTGTTCACGCCCGATCACGAGCTCGAAGTGTTCCGCGCTGTTGCAAACACCTTTCCGAAGGATGGTGTGCGCATCGATCCGAATGGTGGATGGAGCGTCGAGCAGGCAATCCGCTTCGGCAAAGCCATTGAGGATTTGAACAACGACTACTACGAGGATCCTGCCTGGGGTCTGGAAGGCATGCGCCGGGTTCGCGAATTCGTTCGCATCCCGACGGCAACCAATCAGGTCGTCGTCAATTTCGAGCAATTGACGCAAAACGTGCGTGCGACTGCCGCCGACGTCGTGTTGCTCGACACGACGTTCTGGGGCGGATTGCGACAGGCGTGGCTGGGCGGCGTGATTTGCCAGAAGTTCAACATCGGCGTCGCCGTGCACAGCTCCGGCGAGCTCGGCATCCAGCTCGCGACGATGCTCCATCTCGGCGCCGCGTTGCCGAACCAGGTCTTTGCGGCGGACGCGCACTACCACCATCTGACCGACGACGTCATCAAGGGCGGAAAGATGAAGTACCGCGGCGGCAAGATCGCCGTTCCGCAGGGCCCGGGCCTGGGCGTGGAACTCGATCGCGACAAGCTCGCCGAATACGCCGAGTTGTACAAGGAGCTCGGCGGCTACGCCTATGACCGAGATCCGGCCCGACCCGGCTGGTACGCCATCCTGCCCGAGCAGCGCCATGCCGCTTTGCGAAAAGGATGATGCGTGAGCATGGCAGTGGAGTTCCCGACATGAGTAGCGTTTTGCAGTGCAATGATGTGGTCGGCGAGAGCGTCGTCTGGTGCGAGCGTCGGCAGACTCTGTTTTGGGTCGACATCGTGGGGCGACGGCTTCATCGTTTTCACCCCGCTAGCGGGACCCACGTGGTCCGGGCCACCGCCGAGATGCCCACCTCGATCGGTCTGCGCGAGGATGATGGCGCGATCGTCGGCTTCCGCCATGAAGTTGTGCTGTGGGATTTCGAAGATCGCTTCGAGACCTTGGCGCTTGTGGAAGCCGACCAGCCCGATAATCGGCTAAACGAAGGTTGCGTCGCCCCGGATGGGAGTTTCTGGGTGGGCACCATGCAGAACAACGTGGATTCCAACGGCGGTCCGCTGCCGATATCCGGGCGCCGCGGCGCAATCTATCGCATCGACGGTGCGGGTTCAGTGCGTCCGCTGACCGGGCCCGAGTTCGCGATCACGAACACATTCGTCTGGCTGGACGGCAAATTCGTCACGGCCGACAGCCTCGAGAACGCTCTCTATGCATACGACTGGGACGGCGCGGACAACGTGACCGGCCGGCGCAGTTTCACCCCGGCGTACGCGAAGGGTCTTCCGGACGGCTCGTGCCTCGACGCCGAAGGTTTTATTTGGAACTGCCGCGTTGCCGGCGGCGGCTGCGTGGTTCGTTTCGCAGCGGACGGACGAGTGGATCGCGAAGTTGCGGTGGGCTGCGACTCCCCGACTAGCTGCACCTTCGGCGGCGACGACCTGTCGACGTTGTTTGTCACCTCGTCAAGATTCGGCATGCAAGCGGGTCAATTCGATGAGGGCCTGGAAGGTAGCTTGTTTGCCCTTGACGTGGGCGTGCGCGGACGCCCGGCGAACCGGTTCCGCCTCGCAAAGCGCTGAGGCGCGTCTGCAGTCACGTGCACGCGTATTGAAACTACGGAATTTTTTGATGCCATCTATGTTGCACGATCGCGCCGCACTCCTGAAAACGATTGGACCGATCGCTTTTGGCGGTGCCAATCTCGGTAATCTCTATCGACCGATCTCCGATGAGCATGCCGAGCGCACGCTCGCCAGCGCGCTCGAAAGCGGGATTGGCTACGTCGACACCGCGCCCTTCTACGGCTTCGGCCTTTCCGAGAAACGAATCGGCCGAATCCTGGCGAAATACGACCCGGATGCCCGCATCGTGCTATCGAGCAAGGTGGGCCGCCTGCTCGAGCCCGATGCGGATGCCGACCTTAGCGCGGTTCGCTCCGGCTTCGCGTCTCCGGAACCGTTCCGACCCGTATACGACTACAGTTACGATGCGGTGATGCGATCATGGGAAGAGAGCCGCCGTCGACTGGCGCGCGAGCGGATCGACATCCTGTTCGTCCATGATCTCGGCCAGCGCACTCATGGCGTGGATCACCCGCATCATTTCCGCACGTTCATGGAAGGTGGTTATCGCGCCTTGCGCGAACTGCGCGACAGCGGAGAAATTTCCGCCTTCGGACTCGGAGTCAACGAGGCGGAAGTTTGTGTCGAGGCGCTCGCGCACGGCGATTTCGACGTGATGTTGCTCGCCGGCCGCTACACCTTGATCGAGCAGGCACCGCTCGACACGTTGTTTCCGCTGTGCGCCGAACATGACGTGCGGCTGGTCATCGGTGGACCCTACAACAGTGGCATTCTCGCGACCGGTGCGGCCAAGGCAGGTCGCTATGACTACGGCGCCGCGCCTGCGGACGTGGTGGCGAAGGTGGCCGCGATCGAGCGCATCTGCGCTGCCTACGATATTCCGCTTGCCGCTGCGGCGCTGCAATTTCCACTCGGCCATTCCCAGGTTGCCGCCGTGCTCCCCGGGCTCGCCAACGAGGCGCAGACACTCGCATCGCTTCGCCTCGTCGCGACGCCGATTCCTGCCGATTTCTGGAGTGAACTCAAGGACGCTGGTCTCCTGCGCGCGGATGCACCGACGCCGGCGACTGGCGGCTACGGCGCAGCTGACATAGGCCTGTCGCGAACCGATCTCTCAGGAGCAAACATTTCATGAACTCACTATCTTCCAGTTCGCGCCGCCGGTTCCTGTGTGACGCAATTTGCGCAGGCCTCCTCATGACGACTGGCATTCATGCCAATGTCGCCAGCGCTTCGGTAGAGAGCGCTGCGTCGGTCGAAATTCATGTCAGCACGGCAAGTGGCGACGACTCCGCGACTGGCTCTGCCGCCCAGCCGCTTAAGACCATCTCGGCCGCTGCTGAAAAAGCTATACCCGGCGACATCATCATCGTCCACGCTGGTGTGTACCGCGAGTGGGTGAGGCCGCCACGCGGAGGCGCGTCCGACGGCAAGCGCATCGTGTACCGCGCCGCGCCGGGCGAGAAGGTCGTCATTACCGGCTCCGACGTCTTCACCGACTGGAAGAAAATCTCCGGCGATACCTGGAAGCTGGTAATCCCCAACACCTACTTCGGCAAGTTCAACCCTTACACCGAGAACGTGTCCGGCGATTGGTTCGACGGCCAGGGGCGCACTCACCGGCGCGGCATGGTCTACCTGCATGGCGAGTGGTTGCCCGAAGCTGCCGATCTCGACGCCGTGACCAAGGCTGCTGACGGGAAACCCGCTTGGTTCTCCATCGTGGACGGAGCGAAGCACGACACATCGCAATTTCCGGCCGAGGCCGCTGCCGGTGACGCCAACACGACGATATACGCGCGCTTCCCTGCCGCCACCAACCCGAACTCCGGCGCCGTCGAGGTCTGCGTGCGCCCCACTGTCTTCACGCCGGAAAAGACCCACATCGACTACATCACCCTCTCCGGCTTCGAGTTGCGCAACGCGGCAACGAACTGGGCCGCGCCCACCATGGGCCAGCGCGGCCTCGTCAGCGCCTATTGGAACAAAGGCTGGATCATCGAGAACAACGAGATCTGCTATTCGCGCTGCTCCGGCGTTGCGCTCGGCAAGTACGCCGACGAATTCGACGGCAAGCGCGGCACCACCGACGGCTACTACCTCACGATCAACGACGCGCTCAAGACCGGCGGCTGGACGAAGGAGAAGATCGGCTCGCACATCGTCCGCAACAACCGTATACACCACTGCGGCCAGACCGGCGTCGTCGGCAGCCTCGGCTGCGTCTTCAGCCAGGTGATCGGCAATGAGATCAGCGATTGCAACACCCAAGGCATTTGGGACGGTGCGGAGATGGCCGGCATCAAGTTCCACGGTGCGATCGATGTAGTCATTGCCGACAACCATATCCACCACAACGGCAATGTGGGCGGTATCTGGCTCGACTGGATGGCGCAGGGCACCCGCATTACAGGCAACCTGTTCCACGACAACGACAACCATGACCTATTCACCGAAGTGGACCATGGCCCCTTCCTTGTCGCCAACAACCTGTTCCTCTCGCCAGGCGCTTACCTAGCGAACTCGCGCGGCGCGGCCTTCGCGCACAACCTCGTCACCGGTGCCGTTCAGATCCTCGCCGACGACCGCCGCACACCGTACATGAAGCCGCACGCCACGGATCAGATCGCCTTGCACGACTGCCCCGTCGGCGACGCCCGCTGGATCAACAATATTCTCGCCAAAGGCGCCGAACTCTACGACTATAACGCTGCCGGCAAGGGTTGGGACTGCCACATGGTCGGCAACGTTTTCGCCAAGAGCGCGAGCGGTTCGCGCTTCGAAAAGGATGCACTGAGTGCGCCCATCTTCGATATCGGCGCGAAACTCGTGCAAAAAACCGACGGCTGGTACCTCACGCTCGCCACCGACGAAAAATGGAAGCAGGCCGTGAAGCGCCCGCTCGTGACCACCGCCTTGCTTGGCAGGGCAAAGATCCCGCAGCAGGAATTCACGCTCGCCGACGGCTCGCCGATGGCGGTGGACACCGACTACCTCGGTACGAAGCGCGACGCTTCGAACCCCTTTCCCGGCCCCTTCGAGAATCCCATGAACGGTGAGGTGAAGGTCTGGCCGAAACGGCATACGTAATGACGCCACCCTTGGCCGAGCAGCCAACGCAACGGCAGAGCTTGAATTGATGAAGCAATTCGTGAAGCCGATGCAAGCTCATCCAATGCGCCTATTTCACCCGGTTCTTTTCCTTCTGTGGTCGCTGCTGCTCCCTGGACCGGGAGTAGCGCGCGAGCCGCTGCCGCTGCGCCTGCAGGCGCCGATCCAGACTTGGGATGAAGCGATTCCGCTCGGCAATGGGCTGACGGGCGGTTTGCTCTGGGGCGAGGGCGAGACGATCAATCTTTCGCTCGATCGCGGCGATCTGTGGGACCTGCGCCGACCGGACATGCTCAAGCGCCGCGACTGGAACTACGCAACGTTACGACGCCTGCAGGCGGCGGGCGATCAGGCGACGATCGAAAAAATGTTCGACGAGCCGTATCTCGAAATCACGCCGACCAAGATCCCCTGTGCGCGGTTGGTACTCAAGCTGCCCGGCGCCGGCGTGGCAAAGGAGTTCGCGCTGGACCTGCAGCAGGCGCAAGCGCAAGTGCAGTTTCCGCAGGCGAAGCTCAGTGCATTCTTCAGCGCGACCGCGCCAGTCGCGTTTCTGCGCATCGAAGGTGCAGCGCCGGAATTCGAAATCATGCCGCCTGTCTCGCTCGGCAAGCTCGGCTATGCGCCAGCGCAACGCGGTGCTGACGCGAACACGCGATGGATCGTACAGGAAGCGGCGCTGGGCCTGCGCTACGCGGTCGTGGTCGCTACACAGCGCGACGGCAACACCACGATGTTGGCGCTCGCGATCACCTCGACGCGCGACGACGCCAAGGATCCGCTGACGCTCGCGCGCACACGCGTGCGCGACGCGCTGGCGCAGGGTTACGCGCGCGAATTCGCGTCGCATGAAAAATGGTGGCGCGACTTCTGGGCGACTTCAGAGATCTCGATTCCCGATCGCGCGCTGCAATTTCACTACGACCTGGTCAAATACTTCTACGGTGCCGCTTCGCGCACGGGTGCACCGCCGATTCCGCTGCAAGGCGTGTGGACGCGCGACAGCGACGAGCTGCCGCCGTGGAAGGGCGACTATCACAATGACCTCAACACACAGATGACCTACGCCGCCTACCCAACGGCGGGGTTGTTCGAATCGGGCGAAAGTTTCACCGATTTCAACTGGAAGTTGCTGCCTGCATACCGGCAATACGCGCGCGAATTCTTTGCCACGCATGGCGCGGCGGTGCCTGGCGTGATGACCTTGGATGGCCGGGCGATGGGTGGTTGGGCGCAGTATGCGCTCTCGCCGACGGCCGGACTGTGGATTGGTCAGTCGTTCTATCTGCACTGGCGCTACACGATGGATCCACGATTCCTCGCCGAGCGCGCTTATCCGTGGCTGGTCGAAGTCGCGCAGAACGCGATTGAGCTGCTGCACGAGGATGGACACGGACGCCTGCAGCTGCCGCTGTCTTCATCGCCGGAAATTTTCGACAACTCGCTCAAGGCGTGGCTGCCTTCGAATTCGAACTACGATCAAGCGCTGCTGCATTGGTCATTCGACGCGCTGGCGGAAATGGCGGACGCGCTGGGCAAACAGAAAGACGCCGCACGCTGGCGCAGCTTGCGCGGCAAGCTGGCCGATCTCGACGTCGATCCCGCAACGCACGCCCTCACCTTGGTGCACGGCATGCCATACGCCGAATCGCATCGCCACCTCTCGCATGCGATCGCGATCTATCCGCTCGGCACGCTCCGCATCGAGGATGGCGCTGCAGCGCGTGCGACGATCCGGGCGACGCTTGACCAGATCGATCGCGTCGGCACTGATAAATGGGTCGGCTTCAGCTTCGCCTGGATGGCGGCGATGGCCGCGCGTGCGGGCGAGAGCGAACGTGCGTTGCGTTACCTGCGCGATTACGAGCGTGGCTTTGTCCTGCGCAACGGCTTTCATGCGAATGGCGATCAAAGCGGTACCGGCCTATCCGGCTATACCTACCGGCCGTTCACGCTCGAAGGTAATTTCCTTGCAATGCAGGCCGAGCACGAGATGCTGCTGCAAAGCGACCACGGCATAATGCATGTGTTCCCATCGACGTCGGCTTCGTGGGACGAAGTAGCGTTTCGGGGTCTGCGCGCCGAAGGCGGTTTCAAAGTGAGTGCCAAGCGCGCCAACGGGCACACCGTAGCGCTGCACATCGAGGCGACCGTTGATGGCGTGGTGAAATTGCGCGACAACTTTGCGACGCCGTTGAGGTTCAATCGCACGCTGGAGCGCCGCGCTGACGGCGTGCTCGAAATCGCGTTGAGGAAAGGCGAAGTACTGGATGGAAGCGTGGGCTCCCTTGAAAATTAGAACAGTTCGCGGCCTAGCAATGTCAGGGTTAGTCCGCAGCGACCCGAAGTAGAAAATCGGATCGCCTATGGCGGATTGCTTCCCTAACCGAAGCGTGCCAGAGGCGAATGGGCGACCGTTTTTAAGCCATGATCCGGCACATTGCCCACCTACACACCGTTGTAGCGATCCGCGCGGCGGAACTATAAGTGCAGCGCAGCGGTTGCTGCTTGCCTGTAGCACGGCGATAAGCAATGTCGGAATCAAGCGGCGTGTCATCGCCGCGCGCCGTGGCCTGCGTGCGTTGTAGCGCTGTGGCGATGCGCTAAATCGCCGCCTGGTCCGCCTGCTTTGCCGCCAACCGTGCCGCCTCCGGCTCGATCGACATGCGACTCTGCGTGTAATCGACGAATTCAAGCGAAAATTTGCGTTCGAGCAGTACAGCGGCCCGCGATTATCGTACCCCTAATATGCCGTCACGTCGGCGTGGAATGCGTTGCGGATTGTCGTCTTGCAGTTCGGGAGGTAGCAACGCGTTGGGCCAGCTCTGGAACGTGACCGGCGCCAGCCAGCGCCGGATTGCGGTTGCGCCAACCGACGTGTGCAATGGATTCGTCGTGGCCGGCCAGGGGCCGCCATGCTGCATGCCCCAGACGACTGCGACGCCGGTTGGCCAGTCGTTGTAAGTCACACGACCGGCAATGCGGCGCAGCGCGTCCAATGCCTTCGCGGCGGCGTCCTGGTCGGAAGCGTCGGCATGCACGCTCGCGGTCAGCGAGCCCGGCAGATCGGCGAGAAGGGCGAGGACGCGACCGACATCTTCATAGGTCACGATCAGTCCAGCCGGACCGAAACATTCTTCCGTATACCTTTCCATATTTTCCACGAACGCCGCCAGATCGATAGCGAACAACTGCGGCTGGACGCCGTAGGCGCTCTCGTTGGAGAGGCCATTTGCGACGTTCGCGGCGTGCGCCGCCAGGCTCTGCGTTTCTGAAACGTAAGCGTCGCGTATTCGCGCAGTCAGCATCGCGCCGCCCGCAGTTTTGGCAACGGCATTGGCGAGTTCCTTGGCCAAGACGGTTGGTACGAAGGTCAGACCGGGATTCGTGCAGAACTGGCCAACCCCAAGAGTCAGTGATTGCGCGTAACCTTGGGCAATCTCCGCGCCCCTCTCGGCCGCGGCACCCGGCAGGATCACAGTCGGATTGATGCTGCCCAACTCGCCATAGAACGGAATCGGCTCCGGTCGCGCCTGCGCCAGGTCGAACAATACTCGTCCGCCCTGGGTAGAGCCGGTGAACCCTGCCGCCTTGATCGCCGGATGCTGTACCAGGCTTGCCCCGGCCGCCGTGCCGTAAACGATGTCGAACACGCCGTCCGGTGCGCCGGCTCCCGCGAGGGCGCGCGCCACCACCTGCGCGGTCGCACGCGCGAGGCCGGGTTGTGCCGAATGCGCTTTCACGACGACCGAACAACCGGCCGCCAGCGCCGATGCGGTATCCCCGCCTGCGGTCGAAAAGGCGAAAGGAAAATTGCTCGCCGAGAACACCGCAACCGGACCGAGCGGTTGCAGCATGCGACGCAACTCCGGCCGTGGCGGAACGATGCCTGGATCGGCAGAATCCAGCGTCGCTTCGAGATAGCTGCCTTCGCGCAGCACGGATGCGAACAGGCGCAGCTGATTCGTTGTGCGCTTGATCTCGCCGGTCAGGCGTGGCAGTCCAAGCGCGGTTTCGTTGTCGGCGATTTCCGCGAGTTCGTTGGACGAGACATCGAGCGCCGCGGCGAGCTTGTCTAGAATCACCGCGCGCTCTTCGCGCGAAGTACGGGACCAGATCGCAAACGCCGCTTGTGCGTGCGCGCAGATGGCATCGACCTCGGCCGCGGTCGTTTCCGCAATCGGTTTGCCTACGAGTTGGCCGTTGCGTGGATTGATGCCCTGTACACTCACTTCGCCTACTCCTTGAATTTGTTCGTGCGCGTTGGCGCGCTATTGCGTCAATGAAGAACGTCCGATTTGGCGTTTGCAGATCAAGCCGACTCGCCGTGCTTGCGCCACATCGTCTCGATCTGTTCCAGCGACTTGCCCTTGGTCTCGGGCACGAATTTCATCACTCCGATGAGCACGAGGCAGAAGAAGCCGTACAAGTAGAACGGGAACGCGTGCCGGAAGTGCTCCACGAGCCACTTGTTCTCATCCATCATCGGGAAGGTCTGCGTCACTGCGAAGTCGGCGAGCCAGAGCGCGCAAGTTGCAATGCCGAGCGCGCGGCCGCGCACGGCGGTCGGATAGATTTCCGCAAGGATGACCCAGACGACGGGACCGACCGACATACCGAAGCAGGCGATATAGACGAGGATGGGCGCGAGCATCCAGTTACCGACCTGCGCAGGATGGGCGGAGAACTGCGCGATGAGCCCCATGGCGATCAGCGCAACGAACATGCCGGCGGCGCCGAGCAGCATAAGCGGCTTGCGACCCCATCGATCCACAGTGGCAATGGCGACGATGGTGAAGAGCATGCACGAGCCATTGATGATGATCTGGGTGAGCAGTCCCGCATCCACGCCGGTGGACTGGCTCATGCCCTTGAAGAGGGTAGCGCCGAAGTACATGAACACGTTGATGCCGGTGACTTGCTGGAGTACAGCGAGCGCGATGCCGAGGGAGAGTGGCAGCGCAAGCGAGCGCGAGAAGAGTTCGCTCCAGGTGCCCTTCTCCTGCGCGAGCGATTCGCGGATCCCAGCGGATTCGGCGCGGGCGAAATCCTCGCCGGCGGCTTTTGCCAGAATGGCATAGGCTCGGTCGTCCTTGTTGCGCTCGATCAGCCAGCGCGGGCTCTCCGGCAGGAATGGAACGAGCGCTGCGAAGATCGCCGAGGGTGCAATGCCAGTGGCGAACATCCAGCGCCAGCCGGTCTCGATAAGCCAGTGCTGCCCGCCATCGATATCGCCGGCATGGCTTTTCGCGATGAAGTAGTTGACGAACGCGGTTAGTGCGACGCCGCTGGCGATGGCGATCTGGTTCACCGCCACCATGCGCCCGCGGATCGCGCCGGGCACGATCTCGGCGATGTACATCGGCGTGGAGATGGACGCGATGCCGATGCCGATGCCGCCTAAGATGCGAAACAGGTTGAAGGCGGTGACGCTCTCGGGAATCGCTGTGCCGATGGCGGAAAGGAGAAACATGACCGCAGCGAGCATCATCGCGATGCGTCGTCCGAAGCGATCGGAAATCGGCCCTACCGCGAGAACGCCGCCGGCACAGCCGAGGAGTACACACGCGCTCACCCAACCCTTCAGTTCGGGCGTCAGCGAGAACTTTGCGGTAAGCGGCTCGATGGCGCCGGAAATCACGCCGGTGTCATAGCCAAACAGCAGACCGCCGAGCGTCGCGGCCAAACACACAGGCAACAGATAGCCCATGTTGATTTTCTCTCGTGATGAATATCCGAGTGCGGATGCGACGGAGGATGAGCTGGACATGGGGAAACCGATTGAAGGGGAGTGGCGTTGCGGTGCGGGCGGATACCTTGTTACATCTTGCGGAGGAAACGGATGAACTCGCCTACGCCGTATTCCCAGCGCGGGATTTTGTCGGTGTGGTTCACCCAATTGACGAGGCGGCCGAGGTGCGGCGTGGCGATCTCGACGCGATCGCCGAGCTTGTGGGTGAAGCCTTCGCCGGGTTTGTCGCGGTCGGTGGTCGGTGCGAACATCGTGCCGAGGAAAAGCAGGAAGCCGTCGGGGTATTGGTGATGGTCGGAGCACACCTGCGCGACAAGCGCTTCGGGAGAGCGGCTGATTTCGGCCATCTTGTTGCGGCCGGTCACCTTGTATCCGTCCGCTCCTTCGAGGGTGAGTTCGACTTCGCACTGTTCGGCATCCCTGAGCGAAAAGTTCTCGTCGAAGAGGCGGATAAACGCACCGAGAGCGCATGAGCCGTTCTGGTCTTTGGCTTCGCCGAGGAGGAGCGCGCTGCGGCCCTCGTAGTCACGCAGATTGACATCGTTGCCGAGCGTGGCGCCGACGATTTTTCCGACGGGCGACACGGCGAGCACGACCTCGGGCTCGGGATTGTTCCAGGTCGAGTCGGGCAGCACGCCGATCTGCATGCCGTGCGTGACGGCCGATGAGGGCTGGCTCTTGGTAAACACCTCGGCGTCCTTACCGATGCCGACCTCAAGGTATTGCGACCACAGGCCCTCGGCGATGAGGCGCTCCTTCAGCAGCACCGTGGCGGGCGAGCCAGGCTTCGTCTTCGAGAGGTCGTCGCCAAGCGTCTCGAAGATGAGTTTGCGGATTTGCAGCGCCTTGGCCTTATCGCCTTTGGCCTTCTCCTCGACGACGCGCTCGAGCAGGCTGCGTACAAAAGTGACGCCGCAGGCTTTGATGGGTTGGATGTCGTTCGGCGCCATGAGCACGACGTGCGTCTCCTCCGTGAGGCGCGCGGCGCGGCGGGTGAAGAGGCCATGCTTCAGCACGGTCTCCAGCGTGCCAAGCGAGGCGCCTGTCGCGCCTGCTTCGCGCACGGCCTTCACCGGCTCTGGCGCGGACAGAGCATCGGAAATCGTGTGGAAGCACGCAGAGGCGTCGATGACGAGGCCGTCGCGGAGGGTGACGATACGTGGGCCGGCGACGCCGTTCTTCGCGAGAGCGGCGGGTACCCAGGCGCGGCCGATCCAAATGCCGGTCCTGCCGCCTCCTGGCACGATCTCGTCGGCGGAGAATTCGCGGCCGGTGACGGTGGAAAAATCGGTGATGCTCATATGGAATGCCGTGCAGTTGGATTGCGTGGGATCAAACGGCAGCCTGGCCGCCCTTGAAGGAAAATCCACCATCGCAACGCAAGTCCTGCGCGGTGATGTTGGCGGAGAGATCGGACGCGAGGAACACGAAAACGTTCGCCACCTCGTCGATGGAGGCGACCTTGCCGCGCGGGTGGTTCGCATCGAAGGAGGCGCGCAGCGCGACGGGGTCCCCGCCGCAGTCGGCGATGTAGCGGGTGAGCATCGGCGAATCCACCGTGCCAGGCGATACAGAGTTCACACGGATGTTCAGCGGTGCGAGCTCTATGGCCTGCCCGCGCGCAAGGCCGATGAGCGCAGAGTTGCATGCGCCGTACACAGCGTGTTTCGCGAAGCCGACATTGCCGGTGACGCTCGCCATATGGACGATCGAGCCGCCGCCGGCGCGCCGCATCTGCGGGATGCAGTGCTTCGACATGAACACGGCGGACTTGAACTTGGTGCCCACGCACGCGTCGAACTGCTCGACGCTCATCTCTTCGACACCCACAACTGGCATGACGGCTGCGTTATTCACGAGGATGGAGACGGAGCCGAGTTTTTTTTCCGCCGCGGCGCAGAATTTCGCGATGGCGGACTCGTCACCGACGTCGAAGGCTTCCCAGTAGGCTTTGCGACCGAGCGCCTCGACGAGGCGGGCGGTCTCCTTCACATTCTCCACGCGGCGCGCGCACACAGCGACATTCGCGCCTTCGCGCGCGAAGGCGAGGGCGATGCCGCGCCCGATGCCGTCGCCGGCGCCGGTGACGAGGGCGATTTTTCCTTCGAGCAGGCTCATGGTTTTCAGATTCCGGGTACGGATTTACCAATCGAGCACGGCGCCGTCCTTGGCACGGATGGTCAGCGAGTGCATGACCTCCTGCTTGAACGGATGCTTGGCGGCGGCCTTCTCGTCGACCTCGATGCCGAGGCCGGGCGTCTCGCAGGGGAGCCAGTAGCCGTCCCTGGTCTGCAGGTCGCTCTTCACGACATCCCAGCGCCAGGGCACATCGGTGAGCATGTCTTCCTGGATGAGGAAGTTCGGCGTGGAGAGCGCGAAGTGCAGCGCCGCGGCGTTCGCGACAGGGCCGAGCGGGTTGTGCGGGGCGACGCCCATCTGGTACACCTCGGCGGCGGCGGCGATCTTCTTTGCCTCGAGCAGACCGCCGCAGTGGCAGAGGTCGGGCTGGATCACATGGCAGGCGCGCTGTTCGAAGATCTCGCGGAACTGATGGCGAGTGACGAGCCGCTCGCCGGTGGCGATCGGCGTGCGTGTGGATTGGCGCACCTCGAGTAGGGCAGGGACATTCTCCGGCGGCACGGGCTCTTCGCAGAAGTACGGACTAAACTCCTCGATGGCGTTGATGTACTGGATGGCCATCGCTGGGTAGGTGCGGCCGTGGAAGTCCACCATGATGTCGATCTGGTCGCCGATGGCCTCGCGCAGCTTGCCGAACATGTGGGCGAAACGCTTCACGGTCGCCGGGCCCTCGAGCGGTTCGGAATACGGCACGAACACCACTTTGATGGCGGTGTATCCGTTCGCCACGCACTGCTGCGCGAGCTCAATGAGCGGGCCGACCTCAAAAGTCTCGTACACGGCTTTCATGTTGCCGCCACCGAGGTGCGTATACATCCGCACCTTGTCGCGCACCTTGCCGCCGAGCAGGCGGTACACCGGCACACCGAGGTCTTTGCCGGCGATATCCCACAGGGCCTGTTCGATGGCGGAGATCGCACTCATGCCGATCACGCCCATGCGCCAGAAACTCTGGCGGTACATCTTCTGGTAGATGTGCTCGATGTTGCGCGGGTCCTCGCCGATCACCATCTGCTTCATGTCCTCGATGGTGCCGACCAGCGAGCGGGTTTTCCATTCGAGCGAGGCTTCGCCCCAGCCGAACAGGCCGGGCACATCGGTTTCGACCTTGGCGAACACCCAGTTGCGCATCTCGGCGTTCACGACCACGGTTTTGACATCGGTGATTTTCATCTTCGAGCAGGGAAGTGTGGGATGAGAAAAAACAAGAAGATTCGGCCGATGGGCTGAAGAGAAGCCGTTTCTGCACGGCGATTTTTGTGTGCACGTCAAGAGGCTCGATGGCCTTTTGTCGCGAAGTACCAGATGTACAGATAACAAGGCACCATCAATGCGACGAAGACGATTTGGAAATCGAACATCTGCCGCAGCACGGCAAAAAGTTGTGGAATGAGCGCGCCACCGACGATGCCCATGATCAATAGGGCGGCACCGCGTTCGATAAGCCGACCAAGGCCATGCACGGCTAAGGGAAAAATGGCCGGCCACATCATTGCATTGGCAAAGCCTAGCGCGGCAACGAAACCCACTGACAGATATCCCTTGGTAAAGAATGCGGCGAGTGTGAGCAACACCCCGAGAATTGCCGATCCGGCGAGATATCGGTCCTGCGATACGAAGCGCGGGATGGTCATAAATCCCGTGACGTAGCCGAGCAACATGCAGCCGAGCGTGAAGGAAGTGAAGAATTTCGTTTCGTCGAGCGGAATGTTGAAGCTGCGACCGTAGGTGCCGATTGCGTCGCCGGCCATGACCTCGGCGCCGACGTAGACGAAGATCGCCAGCGCGCCGAGCCATACATGCGGGTATTGCCATAGCGTTTTCTCTTGCGCGCCGGATGCAGTGCTTGCGACGTTGTGCTCGGCGCGCACATCGGGCAACGGCGAGAGCAGAATGCCGACACCGAGCAACGCAAGCATGCCGGCCATCGCGAGATATGGCAGATGGATGCTCGCGGCGAACGTGTCGAGCAGCTGCTTCTTGTCCGCCGCATCGGCTGCAGCGACTTTGGCGGCAATATCGCCCATGCCGTGCAGCACCAGCGTGCCGAGCAGGATCGGCGCTGCGATGCCGGCGACCTTGTTGCAAATGCCCATGATGGCGATGCGCTGTGCCGCGCTTTCGATTGGCCCCAGGATGCTTATGTAGGGATTGGCCGCGGTCTGCAGCACCGCAAGTCCCGCGCCGATCACGAACAGGCCGGCGAGTGCACCTGGATACCAGCGCCGCGTGCAGAATTCGCCGAACAGAATCGCACCCGCCGCCATGATCCACAGCGCCATCGCCATGCCTCGCTTCATCCCGGTGCGATCGAGCAGCCACGATGCCGGCAGTGCCCAGCAGAAGTAGGAGAGATAAAACACGAACGTCACGAGAAATGCATTGACGGTGTCGAGTTCGAATGCAAGCTGCACGAACGCGATCAGCGGGCCATTGATCCAGGTAAACCAGCCCATGATGAAAAACAGCCCACCGATGATGGCGATCGAGGCGACCTTGTTCTCCCGAGTACCTACTGCCTTCATTTTTCGCCCCATCTATTTTTCAGAACTGGTTGCGCAAAGCTGCTGCGCGCACGCCTGCGCGTACTGGCGCAACACGTAAGTCACGCCCGCGCGCAGGAGGCTTGTTGCGGAATTGGTCAATCGCCCGGCGCGCACGTCGTCGTACTGCCGCGGCAGGTACTGGCCGAGCAAGGCCAGCGGCAGCGCCCCGGTCGGCGAGATGTCGCCGAGGTTGCGCAGCAGCGCGGCGCAGGCGTCTTGGATCTTCGGATGCGCCCAGTAGTAGCGCACGCGATCGCTGAGGCTGTACTGCATGTCCAGCGTCAGCCGGTTCGCGTCGGTGTAGTACTTGTTCCAGTAATTGGGCTCGGCGTGCATCACGTCGAGCACGACGTTGCGCAAATCCGAGCGCGTCGCCGCCGCAAGAATTTCATCTTCGATAAAGGACAGCGCCCACAATGTCTCGCGCAACGCGTAGGTGACGCCGGGGCCGACCTTGAGAATGGCAAAGTGGCCGCGCACGAGGGCGGCGAGCGCATCGGGGGTTTGATAATCGGTAGAATGCGCTTCGTAAATCAGCCCGGGAAATTTCTCGATCGTGGCGCTGAGCGCGCGTGCCTTCTCGGGCCGGAAATCAACGACGTCGTGATGATCAAACTCGACGCCGGGTTGGACAACGAGTCCGACCACGCGTTGCCACGCGTCTTCGAGACCGTGCTCGACGAAGGCTTTGCGATGCGCCTCCACTGTCGCCGCCATCGCCTCGGGGCGGGTGACCTCTAACTCGTCGAGCTCTTCCTTTGCCCCGCCGGGCACGGGCACTTCGGTGCCGACGATGTAGACCGGCGCTTCGCCGCCGCTGCGCTGCCACGCACGCTCGGCGACGGCGCACAGACGCGCGGCGCGCTCAGCGACTTCCGCATCCGGCAGCACCGGCGCATCGTCCGCGCACGCCATCGAGCAGTCGAGGTGGATCTTGCGAAAACCCGCGGCGACATAGTCGTCGATCAGCACGTCGGCCTTCGCCATCGCGCTGGCCGCGGATTCGTCCTGCCAGCAATTCGGACCGAGATGATCGCCGCCGAGCAGCACCAGCTCGCGTGCCAGCCCCGCCTGATCCGCCTTGGCCATGACGAAAGCATGGAAGTCGGCCGGACGCATGCCGGTGTAACCGCCGAACTGATTGACCTGATTCGACGTGGCCTCGATAAGTACCGGACGAGCGCTCTCGCGCGCATGGATCAACGCGGCATCGAGCACGACCGGATGCGCCGAACAGATCGAGGGAATGCCAACGGCCTGTCCGGAACGATGGCGTGCCACGATGTCGAGCAGAACTTTCATGTCGGTTGCGTTGGTCCTTTGTTGCGTAGTGCGGATCTATCCCGCGTTGATCAGGGCGAGTATTTCGTCGGCCGTGCCCTGAGTCGCGGTGCCGCCGATGCCGCGCGTGGACAAGGCACCGCAGGCGTTGCCCCAGCGCAGACAGTCGGGCATCGGCAGGTCGCGAAGCCAGGCATGGAGGAAGCCGGCGTTGAAGGAATCTCCGGCGCCGGTCGTATCGATGACTTGTGTCGCATAGGCGGGCGCGGAAACGGCGCTGCCGTCTTCGAGCGTCACCGCGCCGCGGCTGCCGATCTTGATGACGCTGCGGGTGATGCCGTTGTCGAGCGCGCGCAATGCGTCCTCGGGCGTGCGTGCGCCAGTGATCGCGCACGCTTCGCTCTGGTTGGGCAGAAACACATCGACGTGGCGCAACACCTCGATCAGCTCGCGTCCCCAGTCTTGCTCGGGATCGGAGCCCGGATCGAGCGAGGTGCTCAGTCCCGCCGCGTGGGCGCGTGCGAACAGCGTGCCGAGCTGTGGGCGCAGCTTGGTTTGCAGGTAGTACGAAGAGACATGCAGATGCTGCGCGTCCGCGAGGACCGCCGCGGTCACATCATCCGCGGAGAGCTCGGCGATCGCACCGGGCCAGGTGAGCAGTGCGCGATCCGTGTGCGAGGACATCGCCACCGTCACGCCGGTGCGCAAATCCGGATTGGCCGCGATCGCGCGAGTGTCGATGCCACAGTCGTGCAGCGCGGCGATGCAGAAGTGGCCGAACGAGTCGTTGCCGCAGCGGCCGACGAAGCGCACCGAATTGCCGAGTTGCGCCAGACCCATCGCGAGGATCATCGACGACGAGCCGGGACATTGCGAGTAGCTTTGCGCGAGTGTTTCGCGGCCGAACTGCGGCAGTTGTGGTACGCCCGTGAAGATCAAGTCGACATTGATTTCGCCGGCAATGACGACGCGTCGTTTCATCGCGTCTCGCCCGGCGCATGGATGGCGAATTCCTCGACTACGCGCGTGAGTACGCCGGCCGAGGGCGCATCCGGTTTCTGGCCCAGATGCAGGCAACGGAAGAAGGCTAGCAGTTGGCCAACGACGACATCGATCATGTGCCGTTGCGTGTCGCCGAGGGCGTTTAGGCCGGGCAGGTCGATGGCGAGATCCCCGGGGCCGACGAGGTCGGCGGGAATCGCTTCGCCGACAATCACGCGCGCAAGCCCGAGCTGCTTACGCTCGAGTTCGCGCAGCAGGTCGTATTCGTAGTCGCGCACGTTCGCTTGCGCGGACAGGAACGCGACGACGAGACTCGGCCGATTGAGCGCCGACATCGGGCCGTGGCGCAGGCCGAGGAAGGTTTCCGCCATCGTCGCCACGGCGCCGCCCGACATCTCGAGCATTTTCAGCGCCGATTCGCGCGCAGCACCGAGGCCGGGGCCGCTGGCGAGATACACCGCGGCGGAGAAATTCGTGCGCGCGGCCATCGCCACCGCGTCGGCGTGATCGTCGAACACGCGTTGCGCGATATTGGCGGCCCGCGCGGAGTGCGCTTTATAGGCATCGACCTGAGTGAGCGCGCCACCGGCCAGCAGCATGTTGGTGAAGCTGCTGGTCATCACCAGGCTGCGGTCGTTCGTGCGCGGGTCGAGCAGCAGCACGCGCACGCGTGACTCGTCGCGATAGCGTGTTGCCAGCCGGCCATTGCCATTGCAGGTCACGACCAGATGCGTGCAAGCCGGTGCGGCGGCAAGAATCGAGTCAACAACCGCCGCGCTTTCCGGGCTGTCGCCCGAGCGCGCAATCGACACGATCAGTCCGCGGCCCGGCGCGAGCATGCCGCGCAGATGAGTCAGCAGGTCTCCGGCCGGGATGGCGCGGCAGGGGATGCGCAAGGCGGCTTGCAGCACGCCCGCAAGACATTCGCCCACATGTACCGAGCTTCCCGAGCCGGTCAGCACAATGTATTCGGGACGAGAAGTCGAGATTTCTGAGAGCAGGGGGGCGACGGAGGGATTGGCGAGCAGGGTGGCGGTGCCGTACCACGTCTGCGGCTGCTGCAGGATTTCGCGCAGAGTCTCCGCGTAACCGGCTTGTTGCTGCTCATCCGTATTGAGAGCAAGTAGCCGGCTGAGTTCGGTTGAGGGCAAAAAGTAGTTAGTGGAGGCAGGCATTCGAAGAAAAATTTGCAAAAGTAAAATTTGGTAGCTGTAATATATCAAATTATTGATGTAATATATTATGCAAGAAAACGAAACTTTCAAGTACTTTTGATCATGAGTGCTAAAGGGATGAAGAGCTCGACTCTGGGGAACTCCCCCATGCCAGCGATGGAGCGAGATGCACGCTGCCTTTGCTGTAGTCCCCCGCGCTTGGCCGTCGTGCGCGGAAATACCGGAAAGAATCCGCTGCAAACCGCACGCGATGCCGACAAGGCCGATCTGCGCCTGGCCGACTTCCAGCCGCGCAGCATGTTGCGCGTGCGTGAGACGCGCATCGAGCGTCCGCGTTTTCCGGTCATCGACGTGCACACGCATCTCTCGTGGATGAGCGCAACGCGCAGCGGCGTATCGCTCGGCGAGGAGATGACCTGGTTCACTTCAGCGGAAGAGCTGCTGCCGTTGATGGAGCGCAAAGGCATCCGCGCGATGGTCAATCTGACCGGCGGGGTCGGTCAGGGCCTGGAAGCCACGATTGCGCGTTTCGACCGCGCCGCGCCCGGCCGTTTCCTGACCATGACGGAGCCGTCGTTCGAGTACATTGCCGAGTCCGACTATCCGCAGCGCCAGGCCGATGCGCTCGCGCACGCGAAGCGAGCCGGTGCCTGCGGGCTCAAGCTGTTGAAGACGCTGGGACTGTACTTGCGCGAACGCATCGACGAAGGCGCGCGCCTGACCATTGACGACGGCCGCTTCGATTCGATGTGGGCGACCTGCGCGGATTTGAATTTGCCGGTGTTCATCCACAGCGCCGATCCCGCTGCATTTTTCCTGCCGACCGACGCGCATAACGAGCGCTACGAAGAACTCGCCAATCATCCCGACTGGTCGTTCTACGGTGCGGAATTTCCGAGCTACGCGGAACTGATCGCCGCGCGCGATCGTGTCATCGAACGCCATCCGCGCACGACTTTCGTGCTCATGCACGTCGGCTCGCAGGCCGAGGATCTCGCGGCGATTTCCGCTTGCCTCGACCGCTACCCGAATGTGCACGTTGACATCAGCGCGCGCGTCGGCGAACTCGGCCGCCAGCCGCGCACGAGCCGCCAGTTCTTCGAACGCTACCAGGACCGCATCCTGTTCGGCACCGACGCTGTGCCGCCGCCGTGGGGTGACGAGGTACCGCAACAATTGCTCAGCGATGCGCTCTACGAAATCTACTATCGCTTCCTGGAGACGGAAGACGAGTATTTCGACTATGCTCCCGCCGCGGTCCCGCCGCAGGGACGCTGGTCGATTTATGGCGTCGGCCTGCCTGATGCGATACTACGCAAGATCTATCACGACAATGCCGCGCGTCTGCTCGGTTTGACTGTATGACTCTACTATCTTGTGGCCGTCGCCTCACTTTAGCTTTAGCCGGTCGCGCGGATTAGCGAATGTCCGGAAACGACCCGAAGCAGAAGTCCGTGGCTGACTGCTTTCGGGTATCGGGGGTACGGAAGCGACGTCCGGACCGCAGGGCATCGGCCATGAAGTCGGCGGACCAGGCGTCGTTAGCGTTCATCGGAATCTCCAACGGCTCGCGGATTCGATCGTGAAGCCGGTGCTTGCCACGACGTGGCGGGTTTAAGCGCAGGCTTACGCATACACGCCGCGTGCGCGCGTTGCCCCAGCCTTGGGGCCGCAAGACTTGATCGAACAACGGGCCAAAGCCGTGGCTCGGATCGCCGTTCAGATGCGCCAGAACCGCTTCGATCAAAGCGCTGTCATCGCAACGAGACGACTTCCTTGAGCGCGTGATGCTCCAGGGCGAGATCGGCATACATGCGCTTGACCCGAGCCAACTCGGCTTTGACTCCCTTCAGGTATCGGACAAATTGAAAAACTCGCGCGTTAAATTGATGTTGACAACTTAGTCTTATGTTGGATATATAGCGAGCACCTGTGCTGGTGAGGGAGGCTAAAAGGGCGCACAGGAGTTGCTGGAGTGGAAAAATCTAAGGGATTCGCTCCATTTACCCAACATAAGATGCGGTCGATCGTGAAAACTCCAGAGCGATAGCGCCGCTGTTAGAGGAGGATAACGTCATGTCAAATAAGTACTTCAGGCTCTCCATCCTGGGCGCCTGCATCCTGTGCGCGCTTGCGTCGGGCGTTGGTGCTGCAAAAGCCGAAGACGGTCAGGCGACCCAGAGTGAGCCTGCTGCGCCCGAACAGAAAGGGACCTCGGCGGATACCGCCACGCTCGGCGAAATCACCATCAAAGGCTACGGGGGCTCTCTGCAACGGGCACAGCTCGAGAAGCGGGACTCGGCTCAGGTCATCGAAGCGGTGGCGCCCGAGGACCTCGGCAAGTTCTCCGACAACAGCATCGCGGACGTCCTGCAGCGCGTGCCGGGCGTTCAGATCGATCGCGGTACCGATGCGCGCACCGGCGATCGCGTCTCGGTGCGCGGCATGGGCTCGCAGTTCATTACGGTCACCGTCAATGGTCGCACGCCGGCAGCCTACGGCAATGGCGCCATCAACGGCTTGCGTGAGTTTCCTATCGACATCTTCCCAAGCGAGATCCTGAGCGGCGCGAAGGTCTACAAAACGCCTTCGGCGGAGCTGATCGAGTCGGGACTCGGGGGCGGTGTCGAGGTTGAAACTCTGCGGCCGCTCGACTACACCATGAAGAACGGCGGCAACTACTTCGGCTCACTGACGGTGAAGGGCGACAACACTTCCACGGGCCATGACTGGGGTGGCGGAGCCAGCGGTCTGTTTGGCGGGAAGTTGCTGGACAACACGCTCGGCTTCTACGTCGCGGGCGTCTACGACGACACCAAATACCTGCAGAATTTCATGGAGCTGCGGCCGCAGCTCGAAACAGCCAACGTCCGGCAATCGGACGGTAGCGTCACGCAGCATGATGCGATCTTCCCGCACCAGGCGGAAGTCGGGAACATGCGCCGGGACTTCAGGCGCCATGCCTTGAGTGCCGATGTCCAATGGGCGCCTTCAGAGTCGCTCGAGTTCAACTTCGACTACCTGTACAGCCAGTACGATCGGACCCAGAACCGGGACTATGTCGAACTGACCAACTATGACGCGGGAACTGGCATCTTCGAACCGGGCGGCATCAAAATACAGAACGGCTTCGTCACCGGCCTCGACTACTCCCACTACACGCCCGCCACCGGGGGCGCCAATCCGGGGAGTGCCGTTGGTTTTCAGGAGTTGCCGCTCGTCGAATACTACCGGGACGAGCTGCAAATTGGCGGCATCAACGGCAAGTGGAACAGTGGCAAGTGGCGCGTGGAGGGCGATCTGTCGTTCAACAAGACGGTCGCGTCGGACACGATCAATATTTTCTACTCGTTGACAGGCATTCCTAATCCGGGTGCCAATCTCATCAACTACACAGCAAATACCAGTGGCCCGGCGACGTTCAACTACGGATCTTCGCCGCCATCGGTGACCAGCGCAGGCCCCTTCAATCCGGGCCTCGGCATCCACATTCCGCTGACCAACCACAGCAACGGGAGGGCGTTCAAGTTCGATGTGGCCTTCGAGGCCAACGATGCACTGACCCTGAAATCCGGCTATCGCTACTCCACGACCGATGTCGACATCCGAAATGTCCAATACACGACCGTCTACACCGCTGCGCAGAATGCGGCGATGCAGAAAATTCTCTATCCCGGTGGAGTGGACACGGTCGTAGCCGGGATCCGGATGCCGACTTCGGACCCGCAGGCCGTGATGAGCGCTAACAATGGCTTCTTCCCCAATTGGAGTCTCGACGCGCCCCCATTCACCGGCCCCTTCTCGGCTTTGCTGTCGCTTCCCTCCGGCTGGTCATTGCTGGGCAACTTCCCGTCGCACTTGAACCACGAGAAGACTTCCGCGTGGTACGGCCAGGCTGATGTGACGAGCGAAGCTTTCGGCCTGCCCTGGACCGGGAATTTTGGTGTTCGGGTCGTGAACACCCGTGAAGACGCCCAAGCCTTCGAGTCCGTGACTTATATCAACGGCACGGGCGAGGCTTCCGGTACGCCGTCGCCTGCGCCGACGCTGGTGATGTCAAACAACAGCTATACCTCGGTGTTGCCGGCCATGAATCTCAAGGCCGACCTCGGTGACGGCCGGGCGCTGCGCTTCGCGGTGGCACGCACTATGAGCCGCCCGGAATTCGAGGACATGGCGCCGATGAATGCGTTATCGGTTCCAGACCCGAGCCTGCACCTCAGCATCAATGGCAACGGAACCATCGGCAATGGCGCGCTGAAACCGGAGATGGCCTGGAACTACGACACGACTTTCGAAGCCTTGGCCGACGACGGCGCGTCATTCGTCGCGAGCGTCTTCTACAAGCAGGTGTCGGACTTCATTGCGCCCTCGACCGTGCACAACGTGACGTTGCCCGGGTTCGGCTCACAGCTGTTTGATGTTTCGCAGGCGGAAAACTACTCCAGCGGCAAGGCCTATGGTCTGGAGCTGGGCTTCAATGTTCCGCTTAAGCGTCTGTACGCACCGCTTGACGGCGTGGGACTGCAAGCCAATTACACCTTGACCTACAGCGCCGTCGATAAGCCCTTTGGCGGCCAAACCTACAGCTTTCCGGGTGCATCGCGACACAACATCAATGCGATCCTCTATTACGATCATGGGCCCATCGATGCTCGTCTCTCTCTGGTGTATCGCACCTCGTACCTCAGCGCCTATCCCTTGAGCTGGTCTAGTGCCTACCCAGTCTACACCGATGGCTCGCTGACTCTGGATGCCAGTACGACGTATCAGTTCAGCGAGCGTTTCGACCTGACCTTGACGGGTAGCAATCTGACGGGACAAGCGCGACGCGACTACATATTCAACACGACGAATTTCTTCCACTACTACCAGAATCCGCGTACGGTGACGCTGGCCGGACGGTTCCATTTCTAGTGCACGAAATGTGGACGTGCCGTTCGCGGGAACGGCGCGTCCGCAAGGGTCATTTCTAATACTCGCGACGAATTGTCAAAATGAATCACATCAGAAAACCGGGCGCTAACGGTAACGAGCTGAACGAGGAGGCACCAGGCGGTAGTTCAGTCGACATAGCCGTGGAGCATCTGCGCCGCTTCATCATGAAGCAGGGCATGCAAGAGGGTGAGGTACTGCCGTCGGAAGCCGATCTCGCCATTCGGTTCGGCATGAGTCGCAACACAATGCGCGAGGCGATTCGGACCCTCAAGGCCTACGGCCTGGTCGAATCGCGCCGGCATGTCGGCGCGGTGATCATCGATCGTCGTCGCGAAGCGATGATGAATCTGTTCTCCTTCGCGATGGACATAAATATCGACTCATTCCGCGATGTGCAGGGCTTTCGCCGTCTCATCGAAATCAACGTCACCGATGCCCTAATGAAGCGGGCCGACCAAAGCTATCTCGATGTCGCGGCGGCAATCAATCAGCGCATGCGCGATGCGACGGATGCCGCCGAGGGCGGGGAGCTCGACTATCAGTTCCATCGCACTCTGGTCGACAGCGTCGGCAACCGGACCTTGTCCGAAATCTACGGTTTGCTGCAGCCGGTGATTAGCAGGTTCTGTGAACTGGGCAAGACGTCGCCCAACGGGGGGGGGCTGCGCGCCTATGAGGAGCATGCGCTGATCCTAGACGCGCTGCGCCGAAAAAACGCAATTGAGGTCGCATATCACTACAGCGTCCATCTCGATTCTGGTCGGGAATTCATCCGCGGGTAATGATGCAGGCCAGAGTTATGGATGGAAAATTTTCGAGTTGTCGAGAAGCACTAACAGAGTCGGATGGATTTCAATCAATGAGTGCGAGGAAACAATGACGATTGATCTGAAAGCCCCGAATGAAAACCAGCTCGGTGAACTGATCAGAAGGGCCGACAATCGTAAACGGGAGATTGCAGCGGAAAATCTCACGAAAGTTCAGAAGAAGATCCAAGTGCTGCTCGATTCAGAGTGAATCCCAAAACCAACCCAAGACCAACGATGAAACTCGGCTTTGGACTCTACCGTCACATGCTCGACGAGGCGCACTATGACTTCGCGCGTCAGTGTGGCGCCACGCACCTCGTCGTCCACCTCGTCGACTACTTCAACCAGAGCGAGCAAAAGACCCGCGACCAGCCCATCGGCGGCCTCAACGGCTGGGGCGTCGCCGGCGACCCGGACAAGATCTGGGAGGTTGCCGACCTGCAGCGCCTGAAGGCGCAGATCGAAGCCAGGGGCCTCGTCTGGTACGCGATCGAGAACTTCGATCCTGCGCACTGGCATGACATTCTCCTCGATGGCCCGAAGCGCGCGAAGCAGATCGAGCAGGTGAAGCAGATGATCCGCAATGTCGGCGAGGCTGGCATCGCGGTGATCGGCTACAACTTCTCCCTCGCCGGCGTAGCCGGTCGCGTTACCGGGCACACCGCGCGCGGTGGCGCCGAATGCGTCATCATGGATGGCATCGAGGAAACCAGCACCGCGCCAATCCGCCAAGGCATGGTGTGGAACATGTGGCACGACAAACCAGGCGAGGGCTTCCTTCCGGAAATCTCCAGCGAGGAACTCTGGCGCCGCCTCGAGCGCTTCCTCGAGGAAGTCGTGCCCATCGCCGAGCAGGCGGGCGTGCGCCTTGCCGCGCATCCCGACGACCCGCCGCTCGAACGCGTGCGCGGCCAGCCGCGCCTCGTCAACCAGCCGCACCTCTACGACCGCCTGCTGGCCGCCAAACCGAGCTATCACAACAGCATCGAGATGTGCCTCGGCACCATCCAGGAGATGACCGAGGGCGATGCGTACGAAGCGGCCAAGAAGTATTCGAGATTCGGCGACAAGGGACTGAACATGGCACCCTACATCCATCTGCGCAATGTCGTTGGCAAGGTTCCGCATTACCGCGAGACCTTCATCGACGAAGGCGACATCGATGTGCTGCGCGTGATGCGTGTCCTCAAGGAGAACGATTACGACGGCGTGATCATCCCGGACCATGCGCCCCAGATGGCTTGCGAGGCGCCGTGGTACGCAGGCATGGCTTTCGCCATGGGTTACCTGAGAGCCGCGATGCAGGCGGCATGACGTATCGCGTATGACCCGTCTTTTTATCGGCTCCGTCAACGCGCCCAACCCATGGTTCCGCGCCGAGGGCGAGGGCGTCACTGTGTGCGAACTCGACGAGGCGACGGGCACGCTCGCGCGCGTCTGCGCACATCCCCACGCTGAAAACGCAATGTGGATGATGAGGGTGGGTGACACGCTGCTCGTCGCTGCCGAGCGCCACGCCGGGGGCGGTGAAATCGGCGCGTTTGACGTTGCATTCCGACGCCTCGACGGCTCGTGTCGAACACCGGGCAGCGCGATCTGCCACCTGGTGTTGTCGCCCGGCGGCGAGACACTCTATGCCGTGAGCTACCTCGGTGGCGTCACTGCTCACGCTCTCGGCGCGGACGGTTCCATCGCGGCGGCGCACAGCGAGATCACCTATGCTGGTTCCGGCCCCAACCGCGAACGGCAGGAGGCCTCGCATCCGCACCAGGCCGTTGTGTCGCCGGACGGCGGACATCTGTTCGTCTGCGACCTCGGTTGCGATAAGGTTTGGGTCCATCCTCTCGACGGCGACACGCTCGGCCCCGCCGCTGCCATCGATGCGCCCGCGGGTTCCGGCCCACGCCATCTCGTGTTCCATCCGACGCTGCCGCGCTTCTACTTGCTCAGCGAACTTGACGGCATCGTGCGCGTCTATGAGCGCAGGAGTGCGCACTGGGAACTCGTCGCCTCGCATTGCGCACTTCCCGAAAACTTTTCCGGTACGCCCGGCGGTGCGGCCATCCGACTGCATCCTTCGGGCAGAACGCTCGCTGTCTCCGTGCGCGGCAGCGATAGCCTCGCCGTGTTCACCATCGACGCGTGTGGCAACCTCGCCCTCGCCGCGAATTTCCCCAGCGGCGGAAAGACACCGCGCGACTTCGACTTCACGCCGTCCGGTCGTTGGCTCGTCGCGCTCAACCAGGACTCCGACAACGCGATCGCCTTCGGGTTCGATGCGGACACGGGTTTGCCTACGAGCCATGCTGGCCCACCCTTCGCCATCGGTTGTCCAGTGTGCGTCATCTTCTGAAACGAAACCTCCGACACACGCCCATGAATAAGAAAACCGAAAAGCCCTACGTCATTCCACAGCCCTCGGCCAAGGAGCGCGAGCTGTTCGCCCTGGTCAAAAACGAGCTCTACACACCCGTTGTCGGCGATGTGCTCGACGCGCTCGGCTACTACCATCAGTTCCTGCCGCAGCCTATCCAGCCGGCGCTTACAGAGATGAAGCTCGTCGGTCGCGCGATGCCGGTCGTGATGATCGATGTGCATGGTCCGCAGAAGAAGCCCTTCGGCTTGCTCACCGAGGCACTTGATCAGCTCGAGCCCGGCGAGATCTATCTCTGTTCCGGGGGCGACATGCGCTGCGCCTACTGGGGCGAGTTGCTCACCGCCACCGCGCGCACGCGTGGCGCGGCCGGTGCGGTCATCAACGGCTTCCACCGCGACACGCCGCAAATGCTGGCGCAGAACTGGCCGGTCTTCAGCCGTGGCCGCTTTGCCCAGGATTCCTCGGTACGCACCCAGGTGACCGATTTCCGCTGCGCCATCGAGATCGGCGGCGTCTGGGTCGAACCCGGCGACCTCGTATTCGGTGACCTCGACGGTGTCGTCGTCGTTCCGAAAAAGGTGCAGGGCGAAGTCATCGAAAAATCGCTCGAAAAGGCGCGCAAGGAGAATGTCGTGCGCAAGGCCATCGAAGCCGGCATGAGCTCCACCGCCGCGCTCAAGAAGTACAAGGTGCTTTAAGTAGGAACTTCCCTTCTCACGCAATGGCAACGAATCCACGAAGCAGCTGTCCTCCAACGCACCGCTTTGGCCTTTGCGTGAGTTTTTTCTTCAATCGACTGCGCTCATCTCATGTCCATTGATCTTTCCGACAAAACCATCCTGCTGACGGGCGGTCTTGGCGCCATCGCCGAGCACGTGCTGAAGGCCCTCGACAAGGCCGGAGCGACGCTTGTCGTCACTGACCGGATAGCGGAGAGCGAGGCAGGAAAGATGCTGGCGCAATGGGGTGTGCGCGCCGACTACTTCGAGCTCGATGTCACCGACCCAATCGCGGTTACGCGTGTCACGGATGCGGCGTTTGCCAAGCACCCCGGCATCAATGTCGCCCTTGGGCACGCGGGCGGCACCGGCGTCTTCCCGTTCGAGACTTGCACGCAGGAGAATTTCGACGCCATCGTGAAGTTCAACTTCACGGCGCAGACCTACCTCGCGCGCGCCGTGCTCGCACAGTGGCGCAAACGCGAATGCGCCGGACACCTGATCTTCACGTCCTCGTTTGTGGCGCAGATCCCGATGGAGGGCATCAGCGCGTATGTCGCGTCGAAGGCCGCGCTAGAGATGTTTGCCAAAAACCTAGCGCTCGAATACGCAAAGCAACAAATTCGCGTGAACTGCGTGAGTCCCGGCAACGTCGCGGCGGGCAGCTCCAAGCTTATTTACGACAACGATCCCGTGTACCGCGCCTGGGTGGATCGCGTCTCGCCGCTCGGCAGACGCAACTCCCCCCAGTCTATTGCCAACGCGTTCCTCTACCTCTGCTCGCATCTCGCCGACGAAGTGGATGGATTCACGCTGCGCGTGGACGCCGGCGTTGGCCTGCCGAAGCTCGGGTAAGTCGAGCAGGATAACCGTGTTGAATTGTGTCGCGATAGCCGGGCCGAGTGTGTCGGCTTTTCCGAAAAGGTAAACCCCCGCGGGGTAGGAGATTGCTTGGAGAAGAAGCGCCATTCGTTCGTCTGCTTCGGGGAATTGCTGCTGCGCCTCTCAGCACCTGAACACGAGTTATTACTTCAATTTCCGCATTTGCTCGCGACCTTCGGCGGCGCCGAAGCGAATGTTGCGGTCACGCTCGCCGGATTCGGCCATAGCGCCGCGCTGGTCAGCGTGGTGCCGGACAATGCAATCGGCGCTGCTGCTCTGGGCGAACTGCGGCGTCGCGGCGTAGACGTCACTAGGGTAGCGGTGGCCGATGGACGGATGGGTTTGTACTACCTCGAAACGGGCTCGGGCAATCGCGCAAGCCGGGTTCTCTACGATCGCGCGCACTCAGCGTTTGCTCTGACGATGCCTGAGCAGTATTGCTGGAACGAACTACTGGAAGACAAGGATGTCTTGCATCTGTCTGGAATCACCCCCGCGGTCAGTAGTCTGGCAGCTCGGGCTGCGCTCGACGCAGTGCGTCGAGCGAAAGAAAGAGGCCTCATGGTTGTGTTCGACAGCAATTTCCGCCCGGCGCTCTGGAGGGCGAGAGAAGTCGAACCCGGCCCGATCCTGCGCGAGTTGTTTGCCTGTGCCGACGTGGTATTCGCTGACCATCGCGATATCGGTCTGGTGCTTGGTCGCGATTTCTCGGATGAATCAGCAGAGAACATCGATCGTGTCTCGGCCGACGCGGCCTTCACCGCATTTCCGCAACTCGCACGCATCGCAGCGACGCAGCGGATACAGCACAGTGTCGATCATCACGAACTGTCTGCAAAGATGCACACGCGCTCAGGCTGCGTAGCAGCGCCGGCGTTGACGATCACCTCGATCGTGGACCGCATCGGTACCGGAGATGCATTTGCTGCCGGAGTGCTGCATGGCCTTTTCAGCGACATGAGTGACGCCGATGCGTTGGCCTTCGGTCTCGCTGCCGGTTGTCTGAAGCATTCCATCCCTGGCGATGTTTTTCCGCTCAGCGCAGCGGAAGTCGCAGCGTTTAATCGAGAGCGCCGTTTCGATGTGCGTCGCTAGCTAACAGACATTTTGCTTTGCGTCCTTCTACAAAAAAAATCGTTCCATCTATTTGATCGGTGTAAGTCCTGAAGGCGGCAAAACGGCATTTCACAAATTGCTCACGAGATCCTGGACAGACCCATGGAAATGTCACTCCCTAAAGACCTAAGTAATACCCGCCACGGCGGCACAAGCCGAATGTTGATTGCCGGAACATTTGTTGCGGCACTGGGATCGCTGCTCTTTGGCTTCGATACCGCGGTCATCTCCGGCACGACGGAGTCGCTGCGGCACGTGTTCTCGCTTACAGACAACCTGCTTGGGTTGACCGTCTCCAGCGCGCTGATCGGCACCCTGTTCGGCGCATTTCTGGTCGGACGTCCAGCGGACAGGTGGGGGCGCAAGCCGGTGCTGGCAGGTCTGGCGGTGCTCTTCGTGGTGGCGTCGTTTGGCTGTGCGGCAGCGTGGAATTGGTACGCGCTACTGGCATTCCGCTGGATCGGGGGCGTGGCCGTCGGCGGTGCTTCCGTGGTCTCGCCCATGTACATCACGGAAATCGCCCCGCCCAAACGCCGTGGCATGCTGGTCGCTGTCAGTCAGCTCAATATCGTGCTCGGCATCCTGCTTGCCTATCTTTCCAATTACCTCGTGGCTTGGGCGCTGGGCGTGGATGCGGCAAACGGCTGGCGCTGGATGTTTGGGGTGATGGCGATTCCGTCGCTCGCGTTTCTTTGTACAGTACTGGCGATCCCCGAGAGCCCGCGCTGGCTGGTACGGCAACGGCGCATGGACGATGCGGAAAAGGCATTGACCCGTTTCGGGCACGAGGACCCCGCTGCGGAGGCGCGCGAAATCGCGGAGTCCATGCATGCGGATGTTGAGGGCCAGCGTGCAAGCCTGTTTCATCCCAAATATCGCAAGCCACTGCTCCTCGCCTTTGCGATCGCGGCATTCAATCAACTGGATGGCATCAACGCGGTGATTTACTACACCGCGGATATTTTCCGCATGGCGGGTGCATCCAAGACCAGCGCGCTATCGCAATCTGTCATCCTCGGCTTCACCAATCTGCTAATGACGCTTGTCGCAATGGCAGTGATCGACCGCATTGGTCGCAAGGTGCTGCTGCTGGTGGGGTCGGTGACGTTTGTCTTCTCGCATCTGCTCGCGGCATGGGTGTTCTACACACACGCGCACGGTTGGATTGTGATCGTGGCGTTGATGGGCGTGGTCGGCTCCCACTCCTACTCGCAGGGCGCGGTAGTGTGGGTTTATATCAATGAAATTCTGCCGAACGCAATTCGTGCATCCGGCTCTGCGGCGGTCTGCTTCAGCCTCTGGGCGATTTGCGCGACGGTGAGTTGGGCGTTCCCCGTGCTCGTGGGCATATCCGCTTTTGCTCCGTTCCTATTCTTCGGCACGGTAATGGCCGTACAGTTTCTTTTCGTCTGGATTGCCTTGCCGGAAACCAAGGGTGTCTCTCTCGAGGAGTTGCAGCGGCGTCTGCGAACGCAGGAATAGCTCAGGCACTCGAGGTGGCCGCGCTCACCATCACGGTGTGGGCAGGGCTCGCATACCTTCGCGGCGGTTTCCGCCAGTGATGGCAGCCGCCTTTGAGCATCAAGCAGAGCGGCAATGATCGACCCGAAACTGACCTTGGCGAAAGGCAGCTTCGACGCAGCCGCATTCCCTGCTTAGAAAGCTGGTCGTTGAGCGACTGTAAAAACCGCTGATAAAATGTGCACAATGCGGCGTGATCGGGGAATCCAACGCTCGCCCGTTACTGCCTGCTTGCTAGGCAGGCAGAAAATCGACTTACTGTCGGCTGCAAAGCAGTGTGCCTTACTCTTTTGGGACCGACGCAAATAAGAAGGAAGGATTCATGACGAAGTATGGGACACTGCGACGATTACTCGCCATGCTCGCGCTGTTGGGATGCTGGATCGGATCGGCGCAAGCGGTAACCAATCAGTGGTCCGTCGCGGGGTCGCTGGCAACTGCACGCGAACCGCACCATTCAACCACAGCGGTGTATTCGGCCGACGCGAACGGCGCCGGCTCGACCTCGACGATATTGTCGCAAGTCGTCAATGCGGCTGGGACCACGACTAGCGTGATCTCATCCGCGAATCCTTCCGCGTTTGACCAAATAGTGACGTTCACGGCTGTGGTGACAGGCCAGTCGCCAACTGGCACAGTGACGTTCAATGATGGAAGTTCAACGCTGTGCTCCGCGGTGACGCTAAGGAGCGTTAGCGCGACTTGCTCATATGAGTCGCTAAGTGTGGGCACGCACTCGATCACGGCGGTGTACTCGGGGGACGCGAACAACGCGACTTCGACTTCGACGACGTTGTCGCAAGTCGTCAGTCCCACGACCTGGACGAGCTTGGGATCGTCCGTGGATCCATCGACATTTGGCCAGAACGTAATGTTCACGGTGAACGTGTTGGGCCGGACGCCAACGGGAGTGGTGACGTTCAACGATGGCAACACGACACTGTGCCCCGCGGTGACACTAACGAGCGGCAGCGCGACTTGCTCGAGCGCCTCGTTGAGCGTGGGCACGCACTCGATCACGGCGGTGTACTCGGGGGACACGAACAACGCGACCTCGACGTCGAGTCCGCTGTTCCAGACCGTGACTAATCCGTGGTCCGCCGCCGGTTCGCTGGTGACTGCGCGTCAATACCACACGGCGACGTTGCTGCCCTCTGGCAAGGTGCTGGTGGCTGGAGGGTGGGACAGCAGCAGTGGCTATCTAGCGAGCGCCGAGCTGTACGATCCGGCGACGAATACTTGGTCCGTCGCAGGGTCCTTGGCAACAGCACGCCAGCACCACACTGCTACGCTGCTGCCTTCGGGCAAGGTTCTCGTCGTGGGGGGGAGCAACAAGATTGGCTCCCTTGCCAGCGTTGAACTATACGATCCTTCGACAAACACATGGTCCGCCGTGGCCTCGCTGGCCTTAGCGCGCGAAAACCACACCGCCACGCTGCTGCCCTCGGGGAAGATTCTCGTCATAGGCGGGGCCAACAACAATATAGGCTTTCTTGGCAACCCGGAGCTCTACGATCCTGCAACGAACACGTGGTCGGCTGCGGGCCTGGTAGCGAACGTGCGCGGATTTCACACCGCGACGTTGCTGCCCTCTGGCAAGGTGCTGGTGGCCGGGGGGAGCAACGCAATTGGCAGCCTCACTAACGCCGAGCTATACAATCCGGCGACGAACAGCTGGTCGGCCGCGGGATCGCTGGCGACCGGGCGTCATTTCCATACCGCGACGCTGCTGCCCTCGGGAAGGGTATTAGTCGCGGGCGGGTACAACTACAACATCCCTAGCTATCTCGCGAGTGCGGAGCTGTACGATCCGGTGACGAACAGCTGGTCGGCCGCGGGCACACTGGTTACTGGGCGCGATAACCACGCCGCGACGCTGCTGCCTTCGGGCAAGGTGATGGTGGCAGGAGGACAGAGCGGCACTGCCAGCCTTGCGAGCGCCGAGCTGTACGATCCGGTGACGAACAGTTGGTTGGCCGCGGGCGCATTGCTAACTGGGCGCAATAACTACACCGCGACGCTGCTGCCTTCGGGCAAGGTGCTCGCCGTGGGAGGGTACAACGGTAGCTCGCTCGCAAGCGCCGAGTTGTGTGATTTGGCGGTGAGCAGTTGGTCGGCCGCGGGCTCGATGGCGACCGGGCGCTACCGCCACACTGCGACGCTGCTCCCCTCGGGCAAGGTGTTGGTGGCTGAGGGCTACGACAAAAACATTCGCGTCCTCGCAAGTGCTGAGCTGTACGATCCGGCGACGAACAGCTGGTCGGCGGCTGGCTCGCTGGCCACCGCGTACGGTTACCACACCGCGACACTGCTATCGTCGGGCAAGGTGCTTGTGGCGGGAGCGGGGGGCACGGACAGTAATGAGCTGTACGATCCGGCGACGAATAGTTGGTCGGCTGCGGGCTCGCTGACGACGGCGCGCGATTACCACACCGCGACGCTGCTTTCGTCGGGCAAGGTGCTGGTGGCGGGGGGATACAACAGCGGCGGTCTGACCAGCGCCGAGCTCTACGATCCCGCGACGAACAATTGGTCGGCTGCGGGCTCTATGGCGGCCGCTCGCTATAGTCACACCGCGACGCTGCTGCCCTCGGGCAAGGTGCTCGTGGCAGGTGGCTTGAGCGACGTTATTCACCCTTTTGGTCTTGCGAGCGCTGAGCTATATGACCCGGCGACAAACAGTTGGTCGCCTGCAGGCTCGCTGGCGACCGCTCGTTCTGACCACACTGCAACGCTGCTGCCCTCTGGCAAGGTGCTGGTGGCGGCGGGCCAGGCGGGCGGCTACCTCAGTAGTGCCGAGCTGTACGATCCGGTGACGAATAGCTGGTCGGCCGCGGGCTTTCTGACGACCCCGCGCAGTGGCCCTACCGCAACACTGCTCCCCTCGGGCAAGGTGCTGGTGACGGGCGGATACGCCGGCAATGGCGACGCGTCCCTGAATAGCGTCGACCTGTACGATCCGGTGACGAACAGTTGGTCGCCTGCGGACTCGCTGTCGACCCCACGTGATTTCCACACCGCGACGCTGCTGCCCTCGGGCAAGGTGCTCGTGGCTGGCGGGAACTACGGGGGCATCCTCGCGAGCGCCGAGTTGTTCGACGCGGGCTTGAGCCCCAACGCCACTCGCATACCTAGTTTGAGCGCGGTTAACGGTTTCTTGTTGACGACAAGCGCGCTGACCGCGACGGCCAACGCCAGCAGCACGTCCGCGGGCACCGTACTCTCCACGGGCTTCATGCCGAGCCTCGAGGGCAGCGGTGGCTCGACCAATAGCTCGGCCAGCAATATGCCAGTGCTGCAGATCCAGCGCATTGATAACGGCCAGATGCGTTTCGTGCCGAATGACGAGACGGTCAATCTGTCCGATACCAGTTTTACTGGTAGCACGAGTGCATTTGCCGGCGTCCCGTTCGGGCCAGCGCTCGTGCGTGCGTGGGTAAACGGCGTGCCGAGCGCGGCACGTTATACCACGTTCGTTGCGCCCAGCTTCGTATCGCTCAATCCCGCGCGCCTGATGGATACGCGTCCCGGGAATCCCACCGTCGATGGTACTGCCCAGGGGGGCGGCGCGCTCGCGTCACAAGGCATCGTCAAGTTGCCCGTCGCCGGCCGCGCAGGTCTGCCTGCATCCGGCCTCGTTGCCGTCGCTCTCAACGTCACCGCCGTCACTCCGGCCCGTGTCGGCTACCTCACCGTCTGGTCCGGCATAGGCAACCCGCCTAACGCCGCCAACCTCAACCTCAATCCGGGCTACACGATCCCCAATCTCGTGATCTCGCAGGTTGCCGCCGACGGCAGCGTGTCCTTCTTCAACGGCGGCGTCGCCGGCCAAGACATCGTCGTCGACGTCCAGGGCTACTTCCCTATCGGCACCTCATATGTGCCGATGACGCCCCAGCGCTTCCTCGACACGCGCAGCAGCGGCGCCACCGTGGATGGTCAGTTCCAGGCCGCGGGTGCTTTGCTCAGCCACGGCAGGCTGGACCTCCTCTTCGGCGACCGCAGCTCCGTGCCCAACGGTGCCGGCGCGGTGATCTTCAATCTCGCCGCGGTCCAGCCGACCAATGTCGGTTTCGTCACCGCCTGGTCGTCTGGCCAGACTAAGCCCAATGCCGCCAACCTCAACCTGAACCCCGGTCTGACCATTCCCAATCTGGTCATCTCTGGCCTCGGCGCGGACAAAGTCTCGCTCTACAACGGCGGGGTCGATCCGACCGAGCTAGTTGCCGACGTGCAGGGCTGGTTCCCGGCCAATTCGGGGGGCTACACGGCCCTGACTCCGGCGCGCTTGCTCGACACACGCAGCGGCCAGACCACGATCGACGGCCAGGATGCCGGCATCGGTGCGATCGCCCACGACTCGCCGTTCGATCTGCCGGTGCTTGGTCGCGGCGGGGTGCCGGTCAGCGGCGTCGGCTCAGTGGTGCTCAACGTAACCGCCGTGCAGCCGGCCAGCGTCGGCTACGTCACCGTCTATCCGACCGGAACGATGCGGCCGTTGGCGTCCAACCTCAACCTCAATGCAGCCAGGACCATTCCGAACCTGGTCATCGCCAAAGTCGGCAGCAATGGCAAGGTTTCGCTGTACAACTTCAGCGGCATTTCCGCCGCCACCGACCTCATCGTCGATGTGCAAGGCTGGTTCCCCTAAGTCTCGCGAACAAATCCCACGCGCCCTCGTCGGATAGCAGCCTTGGGCAAGCCTAAATCAACGGGGTAAGCCTCTTGCTTTTCGTACTATCCGCGCAATGAAGTCCGAATAATGGCCTCGCGCACAGCCAGCTTCGCATCGCGCACAGCGTATTTCTCGAACGTTCGCCAGCGCATGTCTTCGGGCTTGTATGGCTCACCGAACAGGTCGCTGAACTTGCCGCCAATCTAGTGTCGGAGCGTCGAACGTTGATCAATAGTTCGTTCCGCGCCACTGGTGCGTCGACTAACGTAGGTCGGCAACGGTCGAATCGCGGTGCGGTTGCAGAATTTCTGCGATGCCGGAAAGCTTGTACAGCTTGCGCGCGCGTTAGCTGCTATACGGGCAATGCGCATAGACTAGAAGAATCTCAAGAGATGAGGCGTTCAACGGCCATCTAATGTCTTTCCACAAATGGCTGCTTTTCTGAGACGAATTTAGACGACCGATCGACCGGTTTTGGTCGAGGCTGTGTGAAAAGTCCTCGACAAGCGACGGGACAACCTCTCGTCCGAGGCAAGTAAGGAAAACGGCCATCTTTTGATCAGGCCGCCATTGCCCTCATGAGCGGCTGTGCGCCGATGATCTTGATCACTCGCTTCAAGTTGTACGCCAATACCGCCAAACTTATCTCAGTGCTGACTCGAGGCAACGTCTTGGTCAACAAAGGCGTGGTACCGAGCCACGCCTTCAACGTACCAAACACATGCTCGACAGTCCGTCGGCGAACCACCGCTGCTTCGGGAAATGCATCAAGCCGTTTTTGCATAGCATCCAACACATGCTCGTGCTCCCAACGAGCGACCCTTCGGTAGGCGCTGGTCGTGCAGTCCGACTTCATCGGGCAGCGCGGGCAATCGGATGACCAGTACTTGTTGAGCGTCATCCCTTTTTCTACGCTGGTGAAGCGTCGCTTGGCTTCTCTGCCGGCTGGGCAGATGAACACATCGCGTTCGGCGATATAGGCGAAGTCCCGCTTGTCGAAGCGTCCTTCTGCCTTGCTGTTCGAGGTCAATGGTTTTGGGACGAGCGGCACGATCCCCGCACGCTCGCATTCGAGAATTTCCTGACCATTGAAGTAGCCGCGATCAGCCAGCACCGTCAATTCGTCGACTCCAAGTGCAGCTCGCGCCTGCTGTGCCATGGCGGTCAACTGCGCCCGGTCATTGCCGATGTTCGTGACCTCATGCGCCACGATGAGATGATGCTTGGCATCGACGGCGGCCTGCACGTTGTAGCCTACGATTCCGGTTCCGCGTCCGCTTGAGACCATCGAGCGCGCATCGGGATCGGTGAGCGAGACTTGGTGGTCGGGAGCCTTCTCGATCCGCTTACCCATCGCCTCCATCTGAGTCATCTGCTCGCGCACCTTGGCGAGCTTTTCCTTGAGGTGTGCGACACGGACTTCGGGCACCAGATCGCGATCCGCTCGATCCAACTCGGCAAGATAGCGTCCGACGCTTTCCTCCAATTGCTGCAGCCGCGCCTTCACCTTGTGATCGGTGAAGTTTCGGTCACGGCTGTTCACAGCTTTGAACTTGCTGCCGTCGATGGCCACCATGTCGTTCGAGAAGAGTTTCATGCCGCGACACAGCGCCAGGAATCGGCTGCACGCTTTGCGGATCGCCGCACCGTTATCTTTGCGGAAGTCTGCGATGGTTTTGAAGTCCGGCGCTTGGCGGCCAGTCAACCAGATCAGTTCAATGTTGCGCTGGGCCTCTCGCTCCAAGCGGCGGCTGGATTGAACCCGATTCAGATAGCCGTAAATGTAGATCTTCAGCAGTACCGAGGGATGATAGGCGGGGCGTCCACCCGCGCCGCGATGGACGGCGTCAAAGCCGAGCTGCCCTAGATCAAGGGAATCGACGAATAGATCGACCACCCGAACCGGATTGTCTTCACCGACGTAGTCATCAAGGCGTTCAGGGAAGAGAAGCTCCTGAGTGCGGTCAACGGCATCGATGAATCGCTTCATGCACTGGCAGACACTATCGGAGCGGTAATGCAATCTTGCCAGCGCGAGG
>Ga0207695_10000499_pt1 | contig 83531 bp, 67 predicted proteins | sample KBSC54metaG_FD_184354 | JGI IMG/M metagenome (GOLD analysis project Ga0207695, IMG submission 184354) | Corn rhizosphere microbial communities from Kellogg Biological Station, Michigan, USA - KBS C5-4 metaG (SPAdes) (version 2) | ecosystem: Host-associated > Plants > Roots > Rhizosphere > Soil...
TTCGCGGTCTTCTTCGCGGCCTTCTTTGCGGGTGCCTTCTTGGCTGCTTTCTTAGTTGCCATTTGCCTATTCTCCCTTTTCGATGGTTTGCATCGAGTTCTGCAACATTTGTTGCAGTTGAGGAAATGTATAGTTTCATGCGGACTCAGTGTCAAGAAAAAAACGACGATGGAGTGGAAAAAGTGGCAACAACCTCTTAGCCGCTTACTTCAACTTACGCCTCATCAGAGGACGTGTCGCGAGTGAAGAAGTGCGACTGCTAATCCGGCGACAGCATCATGCCACGAATGAGCAAAGATTCCCGCGCGAAGATTTCTTCTGAAGAGAGCAAGCAGGCTGAAGAATACTCCGAACACTGTGAGCATGAACATCGCTCGTGCCCCTTCGTATCCATGCGCTGCACCGAAGACCATCGCGGAGAACACCACGCCCGCAGCAGCCGCGCCTTTTGCCCACGCAGTGAACTGTGCCTGCAGATAGCCGCGAAATACAAGCTCTTCCGCAACACCCACCAGCATGCACAACAGCAGCCACGCGACGACCTCCTTGCCATTCGACGGCGCCAGTTGCACCACCGCCTTTGCTGCTCTGTCATCTTTAGGATTCGGCATCGTGGGCTTGCCGCTCTTGTCCGTCTGTATAGGAATCGGCTTGTGCGTGATCCATGACTCGACGCTGATCCACATCATCGCGACCGTTGCCAGAGCCATCATCGATAGAACCCAGAAAACGATCGCGATCCCGAAATCAACCAGGATCGCCTTCATGCTGATCGACACTGTTCCGAACAGTGACCTCAGCCGAAGCCCGCGAAGCTTCACCCCCAGCGCCACCCACCCGATCAATGCAAGCTCCAGGATGGCCGTCGTCCCATAGGTGTGCATCCGGTTCACGACGGTAGCTCCGTGGGGTCCTGTATGGCGCATGAAGCCCAGCGCCGATACGGCGATGATCACCACAATCAGCAGCACCGTATGCCACATTGGCGCGATCGGCTTGCGCTGCGGTCCCATCTGCTTTGGCGAAGAATTTACTGACAGCTGATTCGGATCAGCAGCCATCGGCTGGTCGTTTGTCGATTCCATCTTGAGTTGGATGGTAGACGAACAAGCCGCAATCAAAGAAACTTCGGTTCGCACCCCTGGACCTGTCAGCGTGCAGCTCAGCCCTGCGCTCAGCACTCGATAATATTCAAGGCAAGGCCCGCCAGGCTCGTCTCCTTGTATCGCGACTGCATATCGAGCCCGGTCAGGTACATCGTCCTGATTACCTGGTCCAGCGATACCTTGTGCTCCTCGGACTCGCTCATCGCGATCCTCGAAGCATGCACCGCCTTTACCGCTCCCATCGCGTTCCGCTCGATGCACGGAATCTGCACCAGCCCGCCGATCGGATCGCACGTCATCCCCAGGTTGTGCTCCATTGCGATCTCGGCCGCGTGCTCGACCTGCCCATTCGTTCCGTCCAGCGCGGCAATCAATCCACCTGCTGCCATCGAGCACGCTACGCCCACCTCGCCCTGGCAACCAACTTCCGCTCCGCTGATCGAGGCATTCTCCTTGTAAAGGATCCCGATCGCCGCAGAAGTCAGAAAGAACCGAATGATTCCCTCGCGATCCGCGCCGGGTACAAATTTCTCGTAATACTCCGCGACGGCCGGCACCACTCCGGCTGCACCATTTGTCGGAGCAGTCACCACTCTCCCGCCGGCTGCGTTCTCCTCGTTCACTGCCATCGCATAGACCGTCACCCAGTCCAGCGGCGCTAGCGGATCGCTCGACTTCCCTTCTGTCTCTTTCTCGCGCAACCTGTCAGCGAGCCGATGGGCTCTTCTCCGAACGTTCAGGCCTCCGGGCAGAATCCCTTCCGTCGAGATCCCTCGCTCGATGCACCCCTTCATCGTCCGCCAGATCGCACCTATCGCTGCGCGCACACGCTCTTCCAACTCCGCCTCGCTCGCACCCTGATCCTCGACCCTCAGCCGCGCGCACTCATTCGCCATCATCACTTCGTGAATCTTCAGTCCGAGCGTCCGCGCGGTCTCCAGCAACTCTGCGGCGCTCTTGAATGGGTGCGGTACCGGCGCCTCACCCGCAGCCCCGCTCAGCGAGTCCGCTCCGTCCTCCACGATGAATCCGCCACCAATCGAAAAGAACGTCCTCTCCTCGATCGCATTCCCGCTCACATCCAGCGCCGTCAGCCTCATCCCATTCGGATGTTGTGTCTTCGAATTGGGCGGAAACATCGTCTCGCGCCGAAACAGCAGGTCTGTCTCCTCATCGCAGCCGACGCTCTTCTTTCCAGCCAGCCTCAGCTTCTTCGTCGCGCGAATCTCCGCCATGGTGCTCTCAATCACCGCCGGATCGATCGACGCAGGCTCATTTCCCGCCAGTCCCAGCAGCACAGCGCGATCCGTCCCGTGCCCTAGCCCAGTCAATGCGAGCGACCCATAGAGGTCCACCTGCATACGCTCCACCCCATCCAGCTTCCCGTTCTGATCAAGTTCACGCGCAAACCGGCAAGCGGCACGCATCGGCCCCATCGTGTGTGAACTCGATGGTCCGACGCCAACCTTGTAAAGATCGAAAAGACTCGTCATCCCGCAGAAGATTCTATTCCTCAACCCGAGTGGTAGTCAGATTGCGTTGTCCCGCTTTCCGATCTTCATCGAACGTTTGTGACCCTTACCTGCATCCAAGCCACCCTCGGGAGCGATCCCGAATGGAGGAGTCAATGTACCACCACATTAAGAAACTGATGTACACGGTCAACGTCGGAACCCCAGACGTCCGCTTCGGCAACATGCTTCTAGAGCAATTCGGCGGTGCCAACGGCGAATTAGCTGCCGCCATGCAATACACCATCCAGGGATGGAACTGCGTCGATGACCTCGCCCGCCGCGATCTCCTCCTCGACATCGGAACAGAGGAACTCAGCCATCTCGAAATCGTCGGCGCCCTTATCCGCATGCATCTCAAGCCCATGAAAGAGAAGCGGGAAGCCGCGGAGGCAGATCCTCTCGTCTGTATCGCCGGCGGTGGCGGAGTCTCCCTGAGCAACTCAATGGGAAATCCATGGACCGCTGACTATCTCAAGATCACCGGCGAACTCGACGTCGACCTTCGCAGCAACATCGCCGCTGAAGCTCGTGCCAAGATCGTCTACGAACGCCTCATCAACCATACGGACGATGCAGGAACCGTCGATACCCTTCAATTCCTCATGACGCGCGAAGTCACCCACATGAAGGCATTTTCTGCAGCGCTCGAGAGTCTGGAGAAGTCTCCCTTCTCCATCGGTCGCATCGCTGCTACGCCACAACTGGTCGACGAGTACTTCAATGGCTCGACGGGCGATGGGGATGAAGGCGATACAGACATGCACGGTCCCTGGCAGAACGCATTCGGACTCCATCCAGTGGACTCACAGATGAACGGAGGCCCTGGGCTTTCGATCGGCGCCGTCGATGGGATCCCCGGTTACGAAGCGCGAGGCAAGCAGGACGCTGGCCAGAAAGCTACGACCGCAACGAAGGTACAAACAGTCGATAGCAAATCCGTGCCGAACAACAAAGACGCAGCACAGAAAGGACGTCAGGCTACCGTCGAAGGCGAGCCCGTAAGCGCGCGCTAATCCGCTATCACGCAGCTGTCGAATGGGCTGCCCCGAACTCCTGTGACGGGCAGCCCATCCGTCCCCGCAGATCATCTGGTACACTCCCCGCAAATTTAGCCAGAGACTGCCATGCTCTTTAAAGCTCTTAGTGCAGCCGTATATGGAATCGACGCGAACCTGATTGACGTAGAGGTTGATTACAGCGGCGTAGTAACAGACAAAGATATATTCCACACCGTCGGCCTTCCAGACGCAGCCGTTCGCGAAAGCCGCGATCGCGTCCGCGCCGCTATCAAAAATTCCGGCTATCTCATACCGGCCACCATCACCACCATCAACCTCGCTCCCGCCGATCTGAAGAAAGAAGGTTCCGGCTTTGACCTTCCCATAGCCGTCGGGATTCTCGGAGCATACGGCGCTCTTCGCGTCGACAACGTCGATCGCTTTCTCCTCGTCGGCGAGCTCGGCCTCGATGGCAGCGTCCGTCCTGTTCCGGGCATGCTCCCCATCGCCATCCTCGCGCGCGAAAAAAAGATCCCCAACATCATTCTTCCGGCTGCCAACGCCGCTGAGGCCGCCGTGGTTCAAGGCGTCAATGTCTACCCTGTTGCCTCGCTGCTCGACGTCATTGACCTGCTCAACTCCACGCTGATGGGCAATGTCCCGCGCGATCCGTTCACTGTCAGCACCCAAGAGATCCTCGGCGAACTCCAGCAGTTCTCCGTCGACTTCAAGGATGTCCGCGGACAGCACACCGCCAAGCGCGCTCTCGAGGTTGCGGCAGCCGGTAGCCACAACATCCTCATGATCGGGCCGCCAGGCTCGGGCAAGACCATGCTCGCCAAGCGCCTTCCTTCGATCCTTGCTCCACTCTCCTTCGAAGAGGCACTCGAAACTACCAAGATCCATTCCGTGGCCGGCGTCCTCGATTCAGCCGCAGGCCTTGTGACGCAACGCCCTTTCCGTTCCCCACACCACACCATCTCTGACGCTGGACTAATCGGCGGTGGCATCGTGCCCCGTCCCGGCGAAGTCTCTCTCGCCCACAACGGACTGCTCTTCCTCGACGAACTCCCCGAGTTCCCCCGCAATGTCCTCGAGGTAATGCGCCAGCCCCTTGAAGATCACACCGTCACCATTGCTCGCGCGTCCATGTCCCTCAGCTTCCCCGCACGCTTCATGCTTGCCGCCGCAATGAACCCCTGCCCCTGCGGTTACTTCAATGACAAATCCCGCGAGTGCATGTGCACTCCGCCCATGATCCAGCGATATGTCGCCAAGATCTCCGGCCCTCTCCTGGACCGCATCGATATCCATATAGAGGTGCCCGCCGTTCAATATAAGGAGTTGCGTGGCGGGGCTGCGGCCGAAGGGTCGGCCGAAATACGCACCCGTGTTCTCTCTGCCCGTGACCGCCAGCAGCACCGCTTCAAGAAGTGCGGCGATCGGATTTTCTCGAACTCACAGATGTCCACCCGGCAGATCCGCTCCCACTGCGAGCTCGGCGCGGAGTCCGAACGCCTGCTCGAGCGCGCCATGCAGCAGCAGGGACTGACCGCTCGCGCCCACGACCGCATCCTGAAGGTAGCCAGAACGATAGCCGACCTTGACGGCGCCGAGCATCTCGCAGTCCCGCACCTCGCTGAAGCTATCCAGTACCGCACTCTTGACCGCAGCTATTGGTCCTGATTTCGCTCCGTTGAACATTCAGCTGTGATACGAATCACTCGTTCGCGATAACTCAAATGGTTCGTATAGTTGAGAGCGTCTGGCCCGACATAGCCCAACGATCAGCAGCGACGGCTGTAATCCACACAAAGTTATGATTCAAAATGATTTATTGAGAAAGTTACGCCCGAGTGCTTGCTATAACATTGTTCGTAGTTGATCCAAAATAAATATTGACCCCATTTCGCCTCCGTTATACATTCATGAGTGCCATCCGCAGGGGTAAGATTGCACGGCGCGTTTGTGCGTTTCTGCTTTTCCCACCTCATCTCAGTGCCCGGCGCCAAGTCACCGTAAGGGTGCGTTCGGAGCCAGCGCAAGAGGTGGACACACGAGCGCAAAGGGTTTTATCGCAAGCATTTCTATCTCCTGCAAGGCACGCCGCCTGTTTCCACAGAACAACGTTTCGGGGCGAAAGTTTTTTGAACTTCATGCCCGCTTCGTGCGTCTAAAGGGAGGACAGGCTGCTGGGGCAACTCGACCATATATCTATCTGTTTTCTGTACCGCAGTGCCAGGTAGCACTCGCCGGACAGTCCTGGAAGGAGATTCACTTTATGCGTTCTGATTTGGTTTTTGGGGCACTCTCTAATGTGTCCAATCGTTACCAGCTCTGCCAGCTTGCAAGTAAAGCTACCCGGATGCTGCACAAGCCGAACACACGGTTGCAGGACACAACGAACGAGGTCCTTGTCCGCTTCCACTCTATCAACCCTGGCACTCTGCCTCAGATTCAGAAGCCTGCGGCCCGACCGATCGAGACGCGGCGCGCCGCCTAACCGATTCTGCTGTATTATCGAGCAAGCTAAGCAAACGACATTTTTTCGGGCGGTCATCTCGTAAGCTGTATTTGGCCGCTTCCGCCGTGCACAAACTTATGCACGGCGCAATGACCGTAACTGTTAAACCCCGCCTATCTCTCCTGGAGCACTTCCCCCTCTCGGGTCCCCCACTTACCTCCTTCCGCAGGTGATCATGACCATATCTGAACTGAAAGAAAAGAACATAACGGAGCTCAGCCGCATTGCGCGCACCCTCGACATCCCCGGTGCCAGCGGCCTCCGCAAACAAGACCTGATCTTCAAAATCCTTCAGGCCCAAAGCGAAAAAGAAGGACACATCTTCGCTGATGGCGTCCTCGAAATCCTGCCCGACGGCTACGGATTCCTTCGCTCACCCGATTACAACTATCTGCCCGGCCCCGACGACATCTACGTCTCCCCCTCGCAGATTCGCAAATTCGATCTCAAGACCGGTGACTCGATCAGCGGCAACGTGCGCCCGCCTCACGAAGGCGAGAAATATTTTGCGCTGGTCAAGATCGAGGCCATCAACTTTGAGTCTCCCGAAGAGACGCGCAACAAGATTCTCTTCGACAACCTGACTCCGCTCTATCCGCAGGAGCGGATAAAGATGGAGACCGTGCGCGAAGCCACTAGTGGCCGCGTCATGGACCTGCTAACCCCGCTCGGCAAAGGCCAGCGCGGACTCATCGTCGCTCCGCCGCGTACCGGTAAAACGATGCTGCTGCAGTCGATCGCCAACTCCATCACCACGAACCACCCCGAAGTGGTTCTGATCGTCCTTCTCATCGATGAGCGCCCGGAAGAAGTCACAGACATGCAGCGCTCGGTCAAAGGCGAGGTCATCAGCTCCACCTTCGACGAGCCCGCAGCCCGCCACGTACAGGTAGCTGAGATGGTCATCGAGAAGGCCAAGCGTCTCGTCGAGCATAAGCGCGACGTCGTCATCCTCCTCGACTCCATCACGCGTCTCGCCCGCGCCTACAACACCATCGTCCCGCCCTCGGGAAAGGTGCTCTCAGGCGGCGTCGACTCCAACGCCCTCCAGCGCCCGAAGCGCTTCTTCGGAGCGGCACGCAACATTGAAGAAGGTGGCTCGCTTACCATCATCGCCACAGCCCTCGTCGACACAGGCTCCCGCATGGACGAAGTAATCTTCGAAGAATTCAAGGGCACCGGCAACTGCGAAATCATCCTCGACCGCAAGCTCGTCGACAAACGCGTCTTCCCGGCCATCGATATCCAACGCTCCGGCACCCGTAAGGAAGAGCTGCTCATCCCCAAGGAGGACCTCCAGCGCATCTGGATTCTTCGCAAGGTGCTCAACCCCCTGTCACCGACGGAAGCAATGGAACTCCTTATTAGCCGCCTTGAGAAGGTCCGCAACAACGCGGAGTTCCTCACCAACATGAATCAGCTGTAGACCTATGGATTCCACGCTTTCCATGTCCGTGCGGCTTCGCCGTGTAAGAACCGAGACCACGACTGTCTCGGTTCCCATCACACAGGATGTTATGCGGCCCAGTGATGAGGGCGATGATCTAAAGATGGACGTCGACAAGATCATCGAGGCTGCTCTTCAACTCGGGAAATTTGATTCGATCGAATGGCATATCGAAGGCGAACCCGAGATCCAGTTGCATCCAATCCAGAATGCGCCGGAGACGAAAACGACCATCCAATAAATCGCATTCGAATCGACTTTGCGGGTGAAGGCGCAGATTGGCCATACCGCAGGTGCTTCCAGCTCTGGGGTCTAGGTGGTACTAAATTTCCAGAGACTGGCCAAAGGCCGGGAGCCTCGCTCCCGGCCTTCGTGTTTGCAGCCTCTTCTGCACTCGCGCAAAAACTGCTAGCGTAATCAGGCATAATCACCATGCCCAACGCTTCCCCGAATCTCGGTCAACCAAATGCGCCTCAGATGAACTCAAACGCAGGCATCGTCCGCTTCGCCATCTTTGAATTCGACGTCGCCACATCGGAACTGCGCCGCAACGGCATCCTGGTACGTCTCCAAGCCCAGCCTGCGAAAGTTCTCGCATATCTGCTCGCCCACACAGGCGGCACCGTCTCTCGCGAAGAACTGCACGACGCCATCTGGGGCACATCAACCTTTGTCGACTTCGAGCGCGGCCTCAATGTCTGCATAGCCCAGATCCGTTCCGCCCTTGGCGACGAATCGTCAGCCCCGCATTTCATTCGCACCATTCCTCGCAAAGGCTACGAATTCATCTGCCCGATTCAACGTGCCGAGCCAGCACTCCCCCAAACGTCGCCGATCTCCGCTGCCGCGCCTCGCTCGCGCCGTTTTCTTATCTCTTCTTTCGCAGCTGTCCTCCTCATCGCCACCATCGTTGCTAGCTACCTTTACGCACGCACCCGCTCGCACATAGTTCCAACCACCGTCGCTGTAGCCCGCTTTGATAACGAAACCGGTGACCCGCAGCTAGACCATTTCTCCGACACTCTCACCGACGACATCGTCGCCCAACTCACCACGAACGGCCCCAAGAACCTCCGGATTATCGGCAACGCCGCCATCCTCCGCGCCCCGAGACAACAGCGAGACCTGACCCGCATTTCCAGCACACTCAACGCACAGTTCGTCATCCTCGGCCAGGTACAACGCATCGGATCGCAAACCCGCATCCTCGCCCATCTCATCCGCCTCCCAGATCAATCTCACGTCTGGGTAGTCCGCCTCGATCAACCCGTCGACAAGCCCGCTGCTCTCGAAGACACCGCATCAAGCGAAATCACCGCTCAGTTCGCCGCCAAACTCGCCGATCCTGCCTCACTCACCGCTTTACATCGCACCGTAAGCCGCTGACCGCCCTCAGGTTATCTCTTAACATTGATTTGGCCGGAGCCAAGCTATTCTTGACTTGCTCTCCAGCCGTCTCGCAGACAATCCTCGATCGAGTTCATACGAGGAGTCCTCTTATGCCAAGCTTCCCATCGCTTCGCCGTCGCGGCTTTCTGCAAACTGCCGGTCTTGCTCTCTCCTCTCCAGCATGGTCGTTCGCCTTTCCTGAACCATCCAAGAGCATCACGTCGCAAATTCCCTCATCGCCCAGCCCGCAACTCCCGCCCACCTTCCCCACGCAGACTCCCGAGCTCGCTCACGAGATGGTCATGGTCTCCCACTTCGATCTCAAGCGCGTACGGCAACTCGTCGACGCGCATCCCTCGCTCGCTCGCGCCGCATGGGACTGGGGCTTCGGCGATTGGGAAGATGCCCTCGGCGCCGCATCGCACATGGGCAACCGTCCCATTGCTGAATACCTCCTCTCCAAGGGCGCTCGTTCTTCCATCTTCTCCGCCGCAATGCTCGGCCATCTCGACGTCGTCAAAGCGTTCGTCACGGCACAGCCTGGCGTCCAGCGCACGCGCGGTCCCCACAGCATCCCACTTCTTGCTCACGCCAAAGCCGGTGGACCCGCCGCAAGCTCTGTCTACGACTACCTCGCATCCCTTGGCAACGCCGGCAGCGACCCGCCAACCCCGCTCACCCAATCCGATCTCAATGCAATCGTCGGCGTCTACCCATTCGGGCCGGCCGAGAACGATCGCATCAACGTCACCGCAGAAAAAGGTTCCCTCACCTGGACTCGCGCCGCCAGCATGGGACGTCCACTCTTCCATCACGGCAACCTCGTCTTCAACCCCGCCGGTGCCGAGGCCGTTCGCATTGCCTTCACAGCCGAACCGGCCGGCACGCGCATGTCAATCAGCGATCCCGGCATCGTCCTCAGCATTCTCCGCAAATCATGAGTTATCTCAATGCCGCGCGTACGCCTTCAGTTCTTCGGCTGAGAATCTCGGCGTAATGTGCTGGGAACAATTCCAGTCATACCCCGCCACGTGGATGACCACAATGCCCTCCACCTTCGCGCCAGGCTCCGTCACCAGCCGCGCGTCGATCTTCGGATCCTCCCCCGCCTTCAGCTGCCGCGCATGCCCGATGATTTTCAGACGAGCCTGATGCGGATAGTCCATCAGGAACAGCGAAACGCGGTCATTCACGCTTAGATTTCCCGCCGAGATGTACTGCTTGTTCCCGCCGTAATCCGCAAATGCGAGCGTCCCCTCATCCACCACCTTCAGAAATCCAGCCGGACCTCCTCGATGCTGGATGTATGGCCACCCATCCGGCGTTACCGTCGCCATGTAGAAACTGTCCCTGCCTTCGATGAACTCTTTCTCATGGTCGCCAAGCCCATCCGCAAACCTGCCCGATCGCGCCATCCGTTCATATTGCTGCCGCGATCCGGCCTTCTCCTGCAATTCCTTTGCAGGTTCTGAAAACATGGTTCGTGCAAACGCATCCCGCATCCCAGCCTCCTTGCCGTAGGCGTCCCTCTCAGGACGCCCGCCGCTACTAGCTTCACTTCACCTTCCGTCCCAGGAAATCCAGCATCAACTTTCCGATCGCCTCCGCATCCTCTTCCAGCGCGAAGTGGCCGGTATCCAGAAGATGCAATTCCGCCTCCGGCTGATCCCGCAAAAACGCCCGTGCTCCCGGCTCGATGAAGATCTGGTCGTTCTTTCCCCACACCAGCAGTACCGGCGGCCGCTTCGTTCGCAGATACTCGTGCCACGCCGGATACAACGGAAGATTGTTCCGGTAGTCAAAGAACAGATCCAGCTGAATCTCCGCGTTCCCGTCACGATCCAGCAACGCCTGGTCGTGCTGCCACGCATCCGGACTCACTTGCTCCGCATCCCGCACCCCCGTCAGGTACTGCATCTTCGTCGCTTCAATTGAAAGCAGGCCTCTCACCTTCGCCTCGGTCTCCGCGTTCCGCTCTTTCCAATAAGGCGTCAGATACTCGCCCCAGAACGCCGAGAGACCCTCATCGTACGCATTTCCGTTCTGAGAGATGATCGCCCGCACCCGCTCCGGATACGCCGTAGCCAGCCGGAACCCAACAGGCGAACCGTAATCCTGGATGTAAATCGAGTAATTGGCGATTCCCTTCTGTTCAAGAAAGCTATCCACGATCTTCGCCAGGTGATCGAACGTGTAATCGAAGTTGCTCGCTGCGGGTGCATCGCTGTACCCAAATCCTGGGTAGTCCGGCGCAATCACGTGATATCGCGTCGCCAGCACCGGCATCAGGTTCCGATACATATGGGACGAAGACGGAAACCCATGCAGCAGCACCACAGCGGGAGCATCCTCAGGTCCAGCTTCGCGATAGAAGAGATTCAGTCCCTCCACCTTCGCGGTTCGGTAGAACACACGCGGCAACTGGCCGGAATCAGTTCCACGATCTTCAAGGAGTGTCGGATTTGTCATGCCAAATAGTCCTTTTCTGAAGTATTGAGCTGCCTTTGCATCCACAAGCAGCAGGCAGCATCTATATCTTAGATACCGAACGATCGGTAAAGTTACAAATCTTCCGAACGGACGGTAAACTTTTATAAATGGCGCACTCGAAGGTCAACGACGCTCAGCTTGCCGACAAAGCCCTGGAACTCTTTCGCCAGCAGGGCTACGAGGGCACCAGCCTTAACGACCTCGCGGCGGCCTCCGGCCTTGAGAAGGCCAGTCTCTACTACCGCTTTCCTGGCGGCAAAAAAGATATAGCTCTCGCCGCGGCAGCCCACGTCGGCCAGTGGTTCGAAGCCAACATCTTTGCCCCACTTCAGAAGCCCGGGCCGCCCTCGGAGCGAATCAATATAGTGACGCGCAATCTCCGCACCTTCTATGGAGATGGCGCCAAGCCCTGCGTCCTGGACTCCCTTTCTCTCCGGGGCGGCCCGCCCGAGCTCGCCGCCGCACTCGCAAGCGCCTACAAGGCCTGGCTGGAATCCTTCGCTGCGGTCGCGCGCGAGAGCGGCCTCAGTCGCCGCGTCGCAGAAGAGCAAGCACGCCAGGCCCTCATTCAGATCGAAGGATCCCTGGTTCTCTCCCGCGTCACAGGCAATCGGAAAATTTTTCTCGACGCAATTGCTGCTCTCCCAGACCTCCTTACCCGCCGCTGATTTTTTCCCAGCCGTTGACGGCATACATCAATCTGGGGCACCTTGCTTTCCGTCCGAACCTGGTGCATTGTGGAACCACCGCAAATGCGCATCTCAAGCAAGCTCTGGAGCTACATATGTATCGCCTCCATTGCTTTGTTTCTGTTTCTAGCAATCCGCTCGGACGCGCTCCCTCATGTACAAGGACGCATGGCGACATTGCCGCGCATCACGCTGTGGGCATGGGAGCGCCGCGAAGACCTACGCGGCATCAATGCTCAGCGTTACGCGATCGCTTACCTCGATCAGACCATCACCATCAGCAACACCGTAGACGCACAGGTTCGGCGCAATACTCTCGCCATTCCCGCATCGGCAAAAAGAATACCCGTGGTCCGCATCGAAGCCGCACGCACGGCGAGACTGGACGCTCGTAACCATGCAGACACCGTCGCTGCGATCCTAAGAAGCGCAGCTGAACCTGGAGTGGCCGCGCTGCAGATAGACTTCGACGCCCCCGCTTCTCAGCGCGCCTTCTATCGCGCTCTGCTGAAGGATGTTCGCCAGCAGATGCAGGCCGACCTGCCGCTCTCCATCACAGCACTTGCATCCTGGTGCAGCTGGGATAACTGGATTCATGACCTTCCGGTCGACGAAGCGATACCCATGATGTTCCGCATGGAGCCGGATCATCGCCTCGCCCCACCGCGCGCAGATGACTTCGTCATCCGGGAACCGCTGTGCCGAGGCTCATACGGCATCTCCACTACCGAGCCTTGGCCGTCAAATCTCGACGGCAAACAACTTTATATCTTCGCTGACCATGGCTGGCGCACAGACACGCCCGACGCCATTCTTCGGAGGCTTCGATGAGATCGCGTCTTCTTGCAGCGCTTGCGTTTGTATCTGCGGTTTTGATGCTTCCTTTGCACATCGTCGACGCATGCGGACCATGGTTCGAGCCCGACGTATTTGTTAAAACCACATTCCCGGATGACCTCGCGGCCTTCGCGAGAGGACAGCTTGGAGTCTTGCAGGCCGGCTTTGATTCAAACGAGTATGCAGTGGCGTACCGCTACCTGAACGCAGGAAAGCTCTCCGCAGACGAGCTACGCTCCTACGCACCGACCGAACAACCCAGGGCTGGCGAAGGTGGGCGCCTGCTTTCTCCAGACGAAGTTTTCGAAGCGCAGCAGGCGGAGATAAAAGCTCATCAGGCTGCTCAAGCGCCAAAGCTGTGGCTATCTGAGCGCTCGAAATACGTCACAGATGCTGCCGCTGCTGACCAGAAGCCTTCTTTCCCCACGGACTGGCATGGCAACATCGTCTTCGACGAAAACTACCTCAACTGCCCCGATGGAGCATTTGAGAATGCGTATCGGACCCTTACGAAGCGCGCGAACACCTGGGGTAAGCAGAGTCTCTGGTTACTCGACTGGATTCGCGCGCAGGACGCCGTCTTCTCAAATTGTTCCGGCAAAGCTGCGGCGATGCCGGCACACGCTGCCGAATCAGCTCCGGCACTTCTCAAAGCGGATCGCGATTATCAGATCGCCTCAGCCACCCTCTATGCCAAACAGTTTGACGAGGCCATCCGACAATTCGAGAACATCAGCCGTGATCGGGCCTCGGTCTGGCAACAATGGGGCGCCTATCTAGCCGCGCGCGCCACCGTGCGCAAAGCGTTTGCGATGGGCAGCTCCACCGACCCATACGGAGGCGAACTAGCCAGCTACGACAAGCCGACCATGATCGCGGCGCAGCATCTGCTTGAGGGGCTGCTCAAAGATCCGAACCCAGTACCCTCCCGCGCCATCATTGAACACGAACTGGACTTCATCCGCATCCGCACCGAACCGGAGCAGCGCACACAGGAAATTTGTACGGCGCTGGCCGGCCCGAAACCGGACCCCGATTTCTCGAACGACATCAAGGACCTCAATTGGCTTCTTGCGAAGAGACTCCAGATCAAGGATCCTCCTCCCCTCCTCGCCTGGATCGGAGCGTGGCGCGGAGGTAAAGACGCGGCGAGCGCTTTCATAGTCTGGCAACAGACCCATGCCCTTCCATGGCTCGTCATCGCGCTCGTCAAAGCCGGGCCTTCAGATGGTTTCGCACCCGTGCTCATCGACGAGGCGGCTAAGATCGCTCCCGGAACACCTGCCTACGACACAGCCCTCTATCATCGCACTCGTCTTCTCATCGCTCTTAAGCGCGCCGATGAGGCTCGAGCTCTACTCGACGCTGCGCTGACTCCGCTTCAACACCAGAAGCCGAATTCCAGACTCAACGCACTCCTCGGAGAGCGCATGCAACTAGCGCGGGATTTCGATGAGTTCCTGCGCTACGCGCCGCGCACAGTGCTCGCCACCGGTTCGTCGCCCGCACAAAACCTGCAGTCGATCTGCGATGCAAAGACCAAGCCGCCGAAACCCAATGCAGACTGCCCAGCCCTCAATCAGCCTCGCGAACTAAACGAAGACGGCGCCGCTATAATAAACCGTCAATTGCCGCTCAACATGCTCATCGACGCGGCCAAGTCTACGATCCTCCCATCAAACATGCGAGAGCAGATCGCGACAGTCGCGTGGACTCGGGCCGTACTCCTCCAGGATGCCGAGAGCGTGTCCAAGATCGCTCCGCTCCTTCCGAAGACCATGCGCGAAGCCGCCGGAGTCGACATTAATTTTCGCGCCAGCCTCTTCATACTGCGCAACCCTGGCATTCGCCCATATCTTGAACCCGGCATTCCTCGAGTCGCGAGCTTTAGTCAATTCGACGAACTGCGCGACAACTGGTGGTGCAAACCGTGGCAGAAGCCAATCAACCCCGAAGACTCCATCGACTCGGTTCAGCACAAGGCAGAAGCGCAGCCAACCGCTGTCTTCCTCTCACCCACCGATGCGGCCCTCGGCAAGGCTGAATATCAGCGTCTGCAGGATCTTCCAGATTCTGTCGCGCTCATCGGCCGCCGCGTAGTTGACTATGCCAAAGATCACCCGGACGATCCTCAGATTCCGGAAGCTCTCGCACTCACCGTACGCGCAGGACACTACGCCTGCGAATCCTGGGATCCAAACCGGCCCGCCGACGCCAAATCCGCCTACACCCCGGTTAGCAAAGCCGCTTTTGAATTGCTGCACCGCCGCTATCCCAAATCCCCGTGGGCGCTAAAGACGCGCTATTACTACTGATCCCATCGCAGCTGTGCCGAATCTCGAGTAAATGCCCGGGTGGGCAGACGCATGAGCGCTCTTTGCCGATTGCCCTTCCGCTGCTAAACTATACGAAGTTGTGGGGCTGTAGCTCAGCTGGGAGAGCGCCTCGTTCGCAACGAGGAGGCCAGCGGTTCGATCCCGCTCAGCTCCACCAATCCTTCCCATCAGTTCCTAAGGACAGTGCTCAGGGCTCGATCCAGTCCAGAGCGTAGACGTCCTGCGTTCCCCGGTCGCGAAGCAGCAGAGCCGACCCATCCGGCCCCACTGACACCGAGCCGCCACCGAGCCCAGTGAACACGAAATCACCAAGTTCGGCGATCTTGTCTACCTTCCCATCGGCGATCCGGATACGCTCCACGGCCCCCTTGCCTGTGAGGTCCTTCATGAAGATGTACTGCCCGTCACGCGACCAGTTCAGCCAGCTCAGAGTGCCCTTCCCGATCTCCTTCCAAATCTGCGTCTGAAAGTCGAAGAGCATCAGTCGGCTCGAGTCGCTAGTCATGGCCGCAAGATAACGCCCGTCCGGCGACCATCGCGGCGAGAACATCCTCTCCGAACCGGGAAGTGCAGAAATTTCTCCCGTTGCTACAGCCAAAATCTTGATGGCGGGTCCTTGTGTCCCGTTCGCGTCGTTCGCGTCGCCACTGAATGCTATGCGCTTCCCATCGGCCGACCACGTCGGGTCCTGTTGATTCTGAGTATCATTCGGCAGTAAAGGCCGAGGAGTTCCCCCGGCGGCGAGAATCTCGTATATCTTCCCAGGGTGATTCGTCCCACCTGGAAACTCAAAGAATAGAATTTTTTGCCCGTCCGGCGACCATCGCGGCAAAACCGGCTTCAACGGCGCAAAGGTTAGCTGCACTCGTTCCGTGCCGTCTGCATTGCTCTTCCATAAATCGCCCTGCGGGTAGGAAACGTATGCAACCTGTTTACCGTCACGCGAGGCCTCCATCCAGTCCGCTGAGATCCCGCCCATGAAGAGCGACGGTTTCCCGCTCTTCACGTCAAAACTCGTCAGCTCACCTCGAAACGTCATCCCCACCACGAATAGCTTTTTGCCATCCCGGCTCGTTAAGGGTGATTGCAACTGCATCGGGCTCGATGTGAGCTGAATTGGCTTCGCACTTTTGCGGAAAGCACCGGCGCTGCCCGGGAGTGCCCAGATTTGGCCTTGAGACTGAAAAACGTAATACCGTCCATCTGCGGTCCACTGCCCGCAACACTCATTTCTGGTGTTAGGCCAATCCGAAACCAGAGTCACTGGATTTCCGCCCGTTGCCTCGACTCTCCAGATTGAACGTTCGCCCACAACCACGCTAGAGCCGCTCTGCGAGATCTCTTCTGTCTCCACGCGAAGCTCCTTGTTATCCGGCGCGATTGCCAGGCCGGAAACAAAGTTCTTCATGGTTGCAACCTTGCGCGCCCCGGATCCATCGGCGTTCGCAAGAAAGACATCTGTTCCCTTTGCATACGCCATCTGCTTTCCATCAGCAGACCACACAGCCGTGTGCCCGGTTGCGTCTCCGAGGCGACGCGGAGAACCACCCAGCACAGGCAAACTCCACAACGGTCCTGTAGTTGGATAGCCAATTCCATCCACAACCAGAAACGACGATCCATCGGGAGACAGATCCAGGGGAACCATGTCCACCAGCGGCATCGTGATCCGGCTTGGCTCGCCGCCACTCACTGGAACTGCCGCCGTTTGCTCTCTGCCGGAGTCACCCATCGTCAGAAATATGCGGGATCCATCCATTCCAACAAGCGATTTCTGAACTCCGTCGTGCGTCAACTGCACGTAGTTTGCAACCTGCGGCTCGGGCACCGGCCTCATCCACATCCATGCGGACGCAGCTGCCGAGATTGCCAGCACGATCACGACGACCAAAGTGATTCGCCGTCGCGATCCCGATCTAGGCTGTCGCCGAAACCCTCGAGTAGTCACAAAAGTCGAATGAATAACCGACATCGACTCCAGCGCGAAACCGAGATCCGACGCAGATTGGAATCGCTGCTCGGGATTCTTCTCGAGACCGCGTTGCAGCACTTTCTCCAGACCCACTGGAAGGTCCGGCTTGACCTGCGCCAGAGGCGGCGGTTCTTCGTTCAAGATCGCGCTCATTGCGTCAATCGATGTCGCCCTCTGAAACGCTCGCTGCCCGGTCAGCATCTCGTACAGCACAGCCGCAAACGTGAAGATGTCCGACCGGTGATCCGCTGCGTTTCCACGAACCTGCTCGGGAGACATGTATCCCATCGAGCCCATCATGAGCCCCGGAAGCGTCTCTACCTCGTGCGGAGCTTGCGAGAAACTCGACGGGGTGGCCTGCGTGAGCCGCGCCAATCCGAAGTCGAGTATCTTCACCTGTCCGTCTTTGGTCAGGAACAGATTCTCCGGCTTCAGATCGCGATGCACGATGCCCTTCTCATGCGCAACCGCGAGCCCTTTCGCAATCTGCACGCCGAAGTCGATCACCTTGCGCAAGGGCAAAACGCCCCGCTTCAATCTCTCCCGCAGCGTCTCGCCTTCCAGCAGTTCTGAAACCAGATAAGGTGCATCCTGATAAATCCCCATCTGATAAACCGCCAGTATGTTCGGATGGTTTAGTGCCGCCGCTGCTCTTGCTTCCTGCTCAAATCTCCTTAGCCGTTCCGGCTCCGGGCTGGAGAATCCGGGCAACACCTTGATCGCTACATCGCGGTTGAGCCGCGTATCCCGGGCGCGATAGACCTCACCCATGCCCCCGGCTCCTATGAGCGCGAGGATTTCGTAGTGATCAATAAACTGATGTTCTCCCAGCGGCATCTTGCGCGATTATACGCCGCACAATCTGGCGTAAGAGCTTGATCCGGCAGGCACATATTCCTTGCCACTCGCCTTTCACTGCCTTAGCTGCTTTCGACGCCTCGCGATATACTTGAGCCGTTTCAGGCGAAGATCTACTGAAGATTGATTCGGGCAAAACTCGTGCCACTAGCTAATACGCCTGAATCGTCACGCGTACTACTCGAGGTGAAATTGGCGCAAGAGCAGTCTCATCTAAACCCTGCAACAACCGGCGACAAGCCTCTTTGCGTGGATTTGGACGGCACGCTTGTAAAATCCGACACACTGATTGACTCGCTCCTCGTTCTCACCCGCACCCACCCGCGTCTTCTACTCCAGCTTCCTCGTGCCATCTTGCAAGGCAAAGCTGCATTCAAATCGTTCGTCACTTCGCACGTCGAACTCGATGTGGTCCACCTGCCTTACAACCGAAAGCTCCTCCAATTCCTGCAAGTGGAGCACGCGCGCGGCCGCGAAATCTATCTGACTACCGGGGCCGACATCCGGCTGGCTCAGCGGGTAGCCAATCATTTCGGAATCTTCAGCGGCGTTCTTGGCAGTGACGGCACAACCAACCTTACTGGACACAAGAAGCTCAGCACACTCCACAACCGCTTTGGCCAGGATGGCTTCGCCTACATCGGCAACAGCCTCGCAGACCTCCCGTTGCTCACGGACGCTGCTGAAAGGATGCTGGCCAACCCCAGCGCCGCGCTTCGCCGAAGTATCCGCAAACGCGGCATCGCTCCTTTGCATGTCTTCGAAGAACGAGCCAAACCCCTTCGCTCACTTGTCAGAGCCCTGCGGCCGCACCAGTGGGCAAAGAACCTTCTCATTCTCCTTCCATCTCTTCTCGCACATCACCGCGCTTCTTCTGTATACGGTCATGCGTTCCTCGCATTCCTTTGCTTCTGCTGTACCGCTTCCGCAACATATCTTGTCAACGACCTTCTCGACATCGAGGCCGATCGAGGCAATGCTCGCAAACGTTCGCGGCCCTTTGCCTCCGGCGATCTCGCGCCCACAATTGGCCTCATTACATCGGCAGCCCTGTTGATCGTCGGAATAGGGGTCGCGCGCACGCTCCCACTCGACTTCTTGTCCTGGCTTGTGCTCTACATGCTGAGCACCTTTGCCTACTCGCTTTACTTGAAGCGCATTCCACTCCTCGATGTGCTCGTCCTCTCCGGCCTCTACACCGTCCGCATACTTGCGGGTGGAGCGGCGACCAACACGCCGATCTCTCACTGGCTGGCTGGCTTTGCGATATTCCTCTTCTTCTCCCTCGCCATCGTGAAGCGCTTCGCTGAACTCGAGCAGATTCGCCTGGCGGGCAACCAACTGAAGAACGGCCGCGGATACCTGCTGACAGACGTCGAGCAAATGCGTGCCTTTGGAACCGCCAGCGCCTTCGCCGCTGTGGTTGTCTTCGCCAACTACATCAGCAGCCAGGATGTGGTGAAACTCTATAGCCACCCCCGATATCTGTGGCTCATCGTTCCCTTCATGATTCTGTGGACCTGCCGCGTCTGGCTGCTCGCATCACGCGGCGAACTCAACGAGGACCCCGTTGCCTTCGCACTCACTGATCTCGCCAGCCTTCTGATGGGTGCGTGCGTTCTCGTCATCGTCCTGCTGGCGATATGACCAGAAAACAAAAGAGCCACTCATCTCTGAGCGGCTCTTCAATGCGCCATTAGAATCCCGCTGAACTAGCTGAACAGATCCTTCATCTTCTCCAGCAATCCCGGCGAGGTTGGCTTGTTCTCCACCGACATCGATTCGCCTAATTGCGTGATCAGGTCGCGTTGCGCCTTGCTCAGCTTCTTCGGAATCTGCACCACGACCCTCACGATCAGATCCCCGCGTCCCTTCTCGTTCAGATAGGGCACGCCCTTCCCCCGCACGCGAATCTCCTTACCGCTCTGGATGCCCTCAGGAACCTTCAGCATTACGGCCCCATCGACTCCCTCGATCTCAATCTCCGCGCCTAGTGCCGCCTGCGGAAAGCTGATCGGGATCACGCAGTGCAAGTTCTGTCCCTCGCGCTGGAAGAAGTCATGTGCCCTGATCGACAATACGATGTAGAGATCGCCGCTCGGTCCGTTCGTGCGACCCACGTCGCCTTCACCACCATAGCGGATACGTGTTCCTTCCTCGACGCCCGCTGGAACCTTGACCGTCAGCTTGATCTCCTTTGTGACTCGCGTCTCGCCACGGCATGTGTCGCAAGGATCACTGATGATCGACCCACGGCCTGCGCACGCGTTGCACGTCCGCGCCACTGAGAAGAATCCTTGTTGGTAGCGCACCTGGCCGCGCCCCTGGCACTGCGGACAAGTCACCGGCCCGCGTCCCGACTTGCTCCCTGCCCCCTTGCACGTCTCGCATGCTTCGAGCCGCCGTATACGAATCTCTTTCTCTGTCCCGAAGACTGCCTCCTGGAAATCGATCGTCAAGTCGTAACGCAGATCATCGCCGCGCATCTGCCGCGATGCGCGCTGCTGGCCCCCCATGTTGAACATCTCGCCGAACAAATCGCCGAAGATGTCGCCCAGGTCCACTGCGCCTGAGAATCCGCCGAAGCCGCCCGGACCCCCGCCGCTCACGCCGGCATGACCAAACCGGTCGTACGCCGCGCGCTTGTCCGCATCGCACAGCACCTGGTAAGCCTCGCTCGCTTCCTTGAACTTTTCCTCTGCGGCGTGGTCACCCGGATTCCGATCGGGATGATACTTCAATGCGAGTTTGCGGTATGCGCTCTTGAGCTCCTGCTCACTCGCATCCCGCGAAACACCAAGAATCTCGTAGTAGTCAGCTTTACTCACTCTTGAACTCAAACCTGTTCTACCTTCTCTCAATCTACAGATGGGCCGGAGACACGAACAGACTCATTCCCATGTCCCAGGAACCAGAATCGCCCCTATGCGGCTCATTCGCTTTTCTGTTTGGGATTGTTCACTACCCGCACCAGCGCCGGACGAAGCAGCTTCTCGCGCAGCTTGTATCCTTTCCGGATCTCTTCCGCAACGTGTTGATCCGGAAGATCATCGCGCTCCACCGAGCCCATCGCCTCATGATGTCGCGGATCGAACTCCTGCCCGACCGTCGCCACAGGCTGCACCTGGAACCCGCGCAGAACTTCTTCCATCTGCTTCACGATCAGTTCCACGCCCGCTTTCAACTGATCCGTCGTTCCCGTCGACTTCAGCGCCAGCTCGAAATTGTCAAGCACCGGCAGGAACTGCTCCACCACCGAGCCGGTCGCATAATCGCGGAAATCGGCCTTCTCTTTTTCCGCCCGTTTCCTCGCGTTCTCAAACTCCGCCTGCAGCCGCGCAACCCGGTCGATAAGACCGTCACGCTCCTTTTTCACCTGCTCATACTCAGCCTGAAGCTGATCAATCTCGCCGCGGCTCACCGATGCATCTTCGTTCCTCACGTCGGCAGCGGGACCCTCCCCCGTCTCTGCGACTGCTCTGTCCGGCGATGCGCTCTCGGTAGCTTCCAATGTCGACAACTCTGCTTCCTTCTCTGGCATATCTCTACGTATTCCCCAAATATTTCGCTTCTTATTCAATTCTAAATTCCTTTTCTACTCCACGCTTCCGTGCATCTTGAGCTCCGAAGACTGTGGGAATGTGCCGAGAGCCCTGTGTTTTGAAAGGGCACGACTTTAGTCGTGCCAATGAGTCAGAAAAAGAGACAGTTAGGGGTTTTAGCCCTGGGGAAGTCCCTTTCTGTCCATCGATCTTGCCTTTTTCACTCCTACTGCTCTGGTATATCCAGTATCCTCTCGGAGAGCCGAGCCACGTACCGCACAGCCTGGATCATCTCCTGATATTGGATGCGGGTCGGTGCGATCACTGCGACCGTCCCCAGGCTGGTGCCACCCAACCGAGTCGGCGAGCCAATCAGCACCAGGTCCTGCATCGCGGGAGAAGCTTCATCCAATCCGACCACCACCCGCACTTCCTGCTGACTCCCATTCACATACGCCGTAAGCAGTTCCACCAGCCGCTGCTTCGCCTCCAGAGCTAGCAGCATCTGCTTCAATCTCTCCCGGTCAGCCTCCGCCGCAATCAGGTTTGCCATGCCTTCCACATACAGCACCTGCGCACCTTCGCCCACCGTCAACGCGCCCTTTCGGCAAAGCTCTTCCACTGAGGTAAGCAGTTGATCGTAAGCAGCCCGCTCCGCCTCCATCCGCCGTGCGATTTCGGTTCTGATCCGCTCGATCGGCCACCCGTGAAACGTCTCGTTCAGATACCGTCCCGCAGTCTCCAATTCAAGGTGGGTCATCTCGCGATCGAGCGCGAGCACTCGATCCAGCACCGCGCCGGCACTCGTCACCACCACCGCCAGGACGCGTCCCGCCGAGAGCCTAGAAAAATGGATGTGTTCCAGAATCTGGTTTGCGGTGCCTCCCGCGAGTGCCACACCCAGCCCGCTCGAAATCAGCGCCAGCACATGCGATGTCCGCTCCAGGTACTCGTTCGAACTTGTGACGCCGGAGAAGATCTCTTCGATCTGGCCACGCCTCTGTTCACTTAAGGAAGCCCCGCCAGCCGGAATCGCAGTCGATACTCCGATTCTCCCGAGTGGCGCATCTGGACGAGTAATCTGCTCAACGTAGTAGCGAAATGCCGCCGGTGTCGGTACCCGGCCAGCCGAGGTGTGAGCCTGCTCCAGCAGCCCTGCATCCCCTAACGACGCCATCACGTTCCGGATCGTCGCCGAGCTCAACCCTTCTTTATGCGCGAATTGGTCTGCAACAGCCTGCGAAGCCACAGGCTCGCCGGTAGCGATGTAGAGCTCAATGATCGCCGTAAGAACCAGCCGCTCGCGCGGACTGACTCGTATCTCAGGCATCGCTCAGCTACCTCTTGAGCACCGGCCACTTACATCCTGCAGCCGGGGCAAACTTCCCAAAATGAGACGCTTACAGTCCAAGTCGGGAGGGCTTCGCCTGTCTGATTCTAGAAATCTCACATCAGCGGTGTCAAGGAGTGGGGTGTTAGCGCTGCTTACTCTCCGCCCCGGTTCCGTTCAGCAGGCGCATTCTCACCAAGAAAGACGAAACAACTGCCCTTAAATTCCAGTCCACTCACATCGAACCAGCAGCCCTCACATGGATCAATTCAGCTGCTCATCGTAGTAACCAGTAGTCGTTCTCACTGCGGTGTCCGGCCTATCCACCGTGACTCTTATGTCGTGATACTCCCCCGCATGCTCCGCAGCCGGCGGATCGAAAGAAATCCGGTAGAACGCATTCGCGTCCTCGGTGCACCGGTTGATCTGCGAGACTACGTCGTTGTCCGGTCCCATGATCCTTCCGCCCGTCTGCGTCACGAGCACCTTCAATCCGAGATTTCCCATCTCGGCATCTCGATATGTCCTCACAGGATTTAGAAAACGCTGGTACAGGATCGGATTTGCTCCTGATGCACCCATTTGCGAAACGCTGTAGACGGTGATCCGCGCCTCTCTCAGCGCCGTCGACAACTCCACGATTGCATCAAAATTGCGGCGCTGCTGCCTCTCCGTATATCCGTCAGACGGCCTGTTCAACATCGGCCATCCAGGACCTATCCAGATCACCAGTTTGCGGCCCGGCTTCTTGATTTCATTTTGTGCAATATTGTCCATCGCTCGCGCCGACCGCTGAAATCGTTCCACCCAACCTTCTCCGCCCATCGCCGGATTGATTGAACTCACGTGTTCCTTGATCCCGTCCACCACGCCCGCGATTGCGTTTCCATCCGTGGAAGGCCGCGGCTGCACACGGAGTCCCACATCCGTCAGTAGCATCACACTCGTCGGCTGCTTCAGTTGTCCGCCATTCTGCCGCAAGAAAGCATCCACCTGTGTTCGCACGTACGCCACTTGCTGAAACGTGAGATTGAGCATGTCCATCACCAGAACCACCTCGACCGGCGGCCCCGTCTTCACCCGCTCTCCGTCGAATCTTTGGAACGAAATCAATTTGCGCGGCTGTCCGTTGTCGAAAAGCCTGAACTCCCACGGCTCGAGTCCGATCACAGGCTTCCCGCTCGCGTCACTCACCATCACATCCAGCCGGATTTTGCCTTCGCGAGTCAGCGCACTCTGCGCCTTCGGCACAGGCCGCTGCGAGAACGTCGGATCCGGCGGCTCCTGCTTCGGTCCTCTGTCGTTGTCGCTTTGCGCTCCAGCGCTGATCGCCACTCCCACAAGCAGAGTCGCAACCCTCCGGCCCAGAATCCATTCACCCCGCATGAATTCCGCCATGTCTAGCACTTCCGCAACCCTTTCAACTACCTTCCTCACACTACTTGACTTGACGTCAAAACCCTGTGTCCGGCTGCACAGCCCTGAGTTCGCTACCATCAATTCATCTCAATTCGGAGATTCACCGATGGTCACTCTGGAACTCGACAAGCAGCAACGCGCTACCGCGATCTCATCCCTCAAGCGCTACTTCGAAGAGAATCTGAATTCTATCGACGTCCCTATCGGCGATCTCCCCGCTGGACTGCTCCTCAACTTCTTTCTCGAAGAGATCGGCCCCGTCATTTACAACAGGGCCATCGCGGACGCCCAGACTCGCCTCACCCAGCGCGTATCCGACCTCAATGGCGAACTCTACTCCGATGAGTTCCAGTACTGGCCCCGTAACGATACCAAGCGCAAGTCCCGCCGCTAGAACTGCAGACTCTGTTTTCCCCCGACAGCGGCATGAAGCCACGTACATATGTTCCCGTGAATCGACTCCTCCCCTCTCACATCCAATAGACGATGCCTCTTCCTGTCTCCGTCCTTGATCTCGTCGGCATGCACCCCGGCGAAACTCCAGCTCCCGCCATCGCCCGCTCCGTAGATCTCGCGCGCCACGCCGAGCAATGGGGCTATCGGCGATTCTGGCTTGCCGAGCATCACTCCATCGACGGCCTGGCCTGCTCCGCAACAGCAGTATTGATCGGACATATCGCCTCCGCGACCAGCACCATCCGCGTCGGCAGTGGGGGCATCATGCTGCCCAACCACGCGCCTCTGGTGGTCGCCGAGCAGTTCGGAACACTCGAGGCCCTTTACCCCGGTCGGATCGATCTCGGCCTGGGTCGCGCCCCCGGTGGAGACTTCCACACTATGCGCGCACTTCGCCGCGATCTTCGCCAGTCGGGCGACGACTTCCCAGAGTTGTTGGCCGAACTTCAGACCTACCTCGGTCCCGGTATTCCCAACCAGGCTGTCAAAGCCTTACCCGGCCAAAACAGCAAAGTTCCCATCACACTTCTAGGCTCCAGCGATTTCAGTGCGCGTCTCGCCGCTCAACTCGGATTGCCATTCGCATTTGCAGCACACTTCGCGCCCGAGATGTTGCAGCACTCCACAAATCTTTACCGCGCACAATTCCGCCCCAGCGATACTCTGCGCCAACCCTGGCTCACCGTCGCAGTGCCGGTCATCGCAGCCGATTCAGACGAAGCCGCACGCCGCCTCTTCACGACGCCACAGCAGCGCTTTCTGCGGCTTATCCGAAACCAGCCCGTTGAGCTTCTCCCGCCAGTCGATTCGATGGACTCTCTCTGGAACGATTTCGAACAAGCTGCGGTCGAGAGCCGCCTTCGCGAAGCTGTCGTTGGTTCTGAAGCTACCGTCAAGGCCGGAATCGAAGCACTCCTGGCGGCTACGGGCGCCGACGAACTCATCGCCGTCACCGATACTTGGGATCACAATGCCCGCCTGGACAGCTATCGCCGTCTGGCGAGCGTTGCGGACACCATAGAGGCAAACGCTATCGCCTCGATTCCGTTCACGACCTCACCGACGCGCTGAGCACGGTCTCAGATTTGAGGGTCCGTTCCCTCGTTACCCCGGCCCCTCGCTTCCAGTTCAAAGAAAAATAGGCGGCACATCATCGTGCCGCCCAATTGTTGTCTTGCAAGTCCGTCAATTACGGATGAACCTGCTTGTTACTCACTACTCCCTAATCCCTACTCACTGACTTATGGGTAGATTCCTCTGATGTGAATAGCCTCTGCCACGCGTCCGATTCCCAGCATGTTGGCCGCGATTCGCATCGGCACCTCGCGATCAAGGTGGATCTTCAGCACATCGCGGAACGACGTCTTCATCACCTTTTCAAGGCGATTGTAGACGTCCTGCGCCTCCCAGAAGAGGTGCTGCTCGTCCTGAACCCACTCGAAATACGACACCGTCACGCCACCGGCGTTGCAGAGAATGTCGGGAATGACGAATGCGCCCTTGCTCTCGAGAATGCGATCCGCGGCTGGTGTCAACGGGCCGTTCGCCGCCTCTGCAATGATGCGCGCATTCACTGAGTTCGCATTTTCTGCCGTCACCGCGTTCTCAAGTGCCGCCGGAACCAGGATGTCGCACTTCAATGAGAGCAGAGCAGCAGGATCGATGGCTTCACTCCCCGGGAATCCATGCACGTGCCCGGCAATCGTCTTCATGTGGATCAGTTCCGGAACATCGAGCCCGTCCTTGTTGTAGATCGCACCGACAGAGTCGCTCACCGCGATCACCTTCGCGCCCGCCTCATGCAGCAATTGCGCAGCTACCGAACCGGCGTTGCCGAATCCCTGAACCGCAACCGTCGCGCCCTTCAGCGGAATACCAAGATGCTCGCACGCGCACTGAATCGTGTAAAACACTCCGCGCCCGGTCGCTTCATTGCGTCCCAGCGAACCGCCCAGGCTGATCGGCTTGCCCGTCACAACTCCGGGAATCGTATAGCCCTTGGTCATGCTGTAGGTGTCCATGATCCATGCCATCGTTTGCGGATTCGTGTACACATCGGGCGCCGGAATATCCTGCTGCGGCCCGATCAGCGGCAAAATCGCGCTCGTATAGCGGCGAGTCATGTGCTCAAGCTCATGCTGCGACATGTGCTTCGGATCGCAGGTCACACCACCCTTGCCGCCGCCAAACGGAATATTCACAACCGCGCATTTCCACGTCATCCACGTTGCCAGCGCCTTCACCTCATCCAGCGTCACCTGCGGATGGAAGCGAATGCCTCCTTTGGCGGGTCCGCGCGCCGTCGAGTGTTGCACGCGATAACCTTGGAAGCGCTTGATACTGCCATCATCCATACGTACCGGCACCGAAACCGTCAGCACGCGCTCGGGATACTTGATCATCTCCCGTGTATCGTTATCCAGGCCCAAGGCGTCCGCTGCCGCATCGAAATTCTCCAGCGCAACGTCGTAGGCGTTATCTACAAGTTTTGTTGCCAGCATTGTGTTCCTCCTTGGCCGCACCGAATACCTCAGCAGCGCAGGCTGGAGTCGGGTACTGCTCCGTTCAGATCACATCTGCTTCAGATCGAATCTGCCATGGAGACGAGTTCCTGCTCGTGCCTCATCCGTGATTGGTAAACCGGGGTAAGCCAGTTCCAGTAAGCCTGCAGGTGCCCGCGCGTCGCATCGAAGTACAGCTGTCGAATAGCGTGCGTCACCGGTCCAATGACTCCACTCTTCACCGGCCGATGATCGACGCGCACAATCGGCGCTATGCCAACAGCCGTGCCGGTAAAAAACAGCTCGTCACATATATAGAGTTCGCTGCGGTCGATCGGCCTCTCGACGGCGCGCAGCCCCATCTCGCGAAAGGCAAGTTCCATCACGCAGTTGCGCGTGATTCCCTCCAGCGCGTTCTCCGTGACGCTGGGAGTAATCAATTTGCCGTCGCGCACCATGAACATATTGCACGTAGCGCCTTCCGCAACGTGTCCGTTCTCGCTCAGAAAAATTGCTTCGTCGTAGCCCGCTTGCCGCGCGTCGTCGCTCGCCAGTGCGCTGTTCACGTAGGCGCCGCAGATTTTGGCGCGGGCCGGGATCGCATTGTCCTGGATCCGACGCCAGGAGCTTACGCCCGCATGAATTCCTTTGTCACTATGCAAATACTCTCCGAATGGAAGCGCCACAATCGCGAAGTCATTCTCGTCATCCGTACTTACCCCGATGCGTTCTGCGCTCTTGAACGCCAGCGGCCGGACATAAACATTGGTGTGAAATGCATTCTTCCGCATCAGCTCAACGGTGATCGCGCAAAGCTCTGCTGTCGTTGCCGGCACGTGAATCCTGAAAATCCCACAGTTCTTCTTCCAACGCTCATAGTGTTCTTGTGGACGAAGGATGAACAACTCGTCTTCGGTGGGAACCCAATGTGCCCGAATCCCCTCGAAAACCCCGGTTCCATAATGAAGCGCGTGCGTGAGGATATTCACCTGCGCATCCCGCAGCTGCCTATACTCTCCATGGAAATACACAATCAGATTTGGATCCGCACTGGCATTCATGCTTCACCCTCTTTGCGCGACTTCCTGTAAAGCTCACGCCCCCGCGCCAGGGCTAGTTCGTCAAGCTCATACCACTTCGCCGATTTGACCAGAGTTTGCAATGCCGCATCGATACTCGCCTGTGGCAGCGCGTTCGAGATCTCGAGCAATGCCCCAAGCATCACCATGTTCGCCGCGCGCGGATCGCCCAGCTCATTCGCAGCCCTCGTAAAGTTCAACGCCAGCACATGCACATCGTCCCGCTGACAGTCCTCAGGAAACTCATCGCCGTTGTAGATCACCCATCCATCCGGCTTCACACTCAGGTCAAACTTCCTTAGTGACGGCTCATTCATGGCAATCAGAAAATTCGGCACCGTTACCAGCGGCGAATCAATCGGCTCTTTCGACACGCGAACATGACAGTTCGATGTGCCGGACCGCATCTCCGGCCCATAAGACGGCAGCCAGGACACCTCCAGCCCCGCATTCAAGCCGGCCTCTGCGAGCACCTCGCCCAGCAGCAACACTCCCTGCCCGCCAAAGCCCGCTACGCGGACATGCAAATCCACGTTGCTTCGTTCATCGCGCGCAATCGGAGTGTCAGCCTCTTCTTCGCGAACGATGTCCAGAATCGCGGGAATCTCTTTGAGTTTCGGCGCTTGATGCAACGGGGCCAGCGGCTGACGCTCTCTTGTGCGGTCGACCACCACGCCAAGCGGATAAGTCTTCTCCATCACATCGCGAACCCACCTTTGCGCATCCACCGCCGACATCTTCCAGATCGTCGGACATGGCGACAGGACCTCGATCAACGAGAACCCCAGTCCCTTCACCTGGTTCTCCACCGCCTTCTTGATCGCCCTTGCCGCCTGCGCAATCTGTTTGTTATCGCCCAGGGCAACGCGCTCAATATATACCGGCGCCTCCAACGTCGCCAGCAGCTCACTCACCCGCAGCGGATAGCCCTCACTCGCAGCGCTTCTTCCAAAGGGAGTAGTAAGGCTTTTCTGCCCCAGCAGTGTTGTCGGTGCTGCCTGTCCTCCGGTCATGCTGTAGATCGCGTTGTTGACGAAGATCACCGTCATGTTCTCGCCGCGATTCGCCGCGTGCAGAATCTCCGCCGACCCGATCGCCGATAAATCTCCATCGCCCTGGTAGCTGATCACGATGCTCTGCGGATGGCTTCGCTTCACGGCAGTTCCCACCGCCGGAGCGCGTCCATGCGCCGCCTGCACATTGCCCACATCGAAATAGTTGTACGCAAACACCGAGCAGCCCACGGGACTGATCAGCACAACCCGGTTCTGAATCCCCAGCTCATCAATTGCCTTGGCCAGCAGCTTATGGACGTTTCCGTGCCCGCAGCCCGGACAATAATGCGTCTGGTGCTGAAGCTCTTCTTTCCGCTCGTACACCTCGTAGAAAGACTTTGCCTTCGAGTGGACAATTTCATAATCCGAATCCACAAAGTTAGACATGCGCCACCTGCTCTCTCTCCGCATGCGCCAACACAAACTTCAATACCTCCTCGTGCGAAGGAACGTTGCCTCCCACTCTGCTCATGAATTCCACCGGCCTGGCGCCGTTCAGCGCAAGCCGCACGTCCTCGATCATCTGCCCGTTGCTCATCTCCACCACCACAAACGATTGCGAGCGTTCCGCCAGCTTCTGGAAGTCAGCATTCGGGAATGGATACAGCGTGATCGGACGTATCATCCCGGCCTTGACCCCCATCCCCCGAAGCTCCGTCGTCACCGCTTTCAAAATCCGCGCGACGATTCCGTAGCCCACGAGAACAACGTCCGCATCGTCCGTGTACCAGTGCTCGGCCCGCGGCTCTCGCTGTTCGGCAGTGCGATACTTCGCCTCCAGAGCGCGATTGTGGGCCTCGAGATCGTCCGTGCCCATATGCAGTGAGGTAATCATGTTGGCTCGCGTTTCTTCCGTTCCCGCAACCGCCCAGAACGGAAATTCCGGCAACACAGCTTCCTGTGCGAACTCCACCGGCTCCATCATCTGCCCGACAAATCCATCTGCGAGGATCACCACTGGATTGCGATAACGATCCGCCAGTTCAAACGCCAGCAATGTCAGATCCGCCATCTCCTGCACCGAGTAGGGAGCCAGCACGATCGTCCGATAATTCCCGTTGCCTCCGCCTTTCACCACCTGGTGATAGTCGCTCTGCTCCGAAGCGATGTTCCCCAGCCCTGGCCCACCCCTCGTAATGTCTGCGATCACGCAGGGCAGTTCGGCTCCTGCCATGTAGCTGATTCCTTCCTGCATCAGGCTGATCCCCGGCCCGCTCGACGCGGTCATGCATCGCACGCCCGCTGAAGAAGCGCCATACAACATGTTGATCGCTGCAACTTCACTCTCGGCCTGAAGGAAGACGCCGCCTGTTTGCGGAACATAAAGCGCAGCGGCCTCGGCAATTTCACTCGCCGGCGTAATTGGATAGCCATAAAAGGCGCGACACCCTGCTAGGATTGCGCTCTTTACAATAGCTTCGTTTCCCTTCATCAGTTGTTTGCGCATGCCAGGGTCTCCTCCTGCTGAACAGCGACTCCACGCCGCAAACGCAGGACCGTGATCGCTCCCGGCTCCGGGCACGCCAGAAAACAGATCCCGCATCCGGTGCAGCCCGTGCCGTTGTAGGTTGCGGTGCGGTAGCCATAGTGATTTAGCCCATCACTCAGATGAATCGCCTTCGGCGGACACGCCTCGATGCACAATCCGCATCCCTTGCATTCATTCCCATCAACGCGCAGCAGCCCCCGATCTCGTTTCACCACCCCTACCGTCTCTGCGACTGTCATTCCTCGCTCCTCTGTGGGTGCCCCAGGTCTCGTTCTGAGACCTGGGAGACCATTAAGCAAACACCGGCGCCTTCCGCTCCAGGTAGTGAGCCCTGACCGAAAAATCCTCCAACTCCTGCTTGAACCGCGGATCCGCAATCCCAATCAGCGCTTCAGCCCGCTCTCTCAGGCTCTTTCCGTGCAGATATGCGATCCCATGCTCTGTCACCACGTAATGCACGTCTCCGCGCGACGTCACCACTCCTGCGCCCGGGTCAAGCACCGGCACAATTCGCGACACCCTGCCTCCACATGCGGTAGAGGGCAGTGCGATGATCGGCACGCCGCCACGCGACCGTGCTGCGCCGCGGATAAAATCAATTTGCCCTCCGAATCCGCTGTACGGTCTGGTTCCCAGCGAGTCCGCGCACACCTGCCCCGTCAAGTCCACCTGCAACGCTGAATTGATCGCCACCATGCGATCGTTCTGCGCTATCACAAAAGGGTCGTTCACATAGGAGATTGGCCTGAACTCAAACGCTGGGTTCTCGTGAATGTAGTCAAAGAGCTTTTGCGTACCCAGCACGAACCCTGCGACTGCCTTGCCCCTGTGCAGCGTCTTGCGGCTGCCGTTGATGACCCCTGCCTCCATCAGATCGACAACACCGTCAGGACACATCTCGGTATGGATTCCCAGATCGCGCTTGTCATCCAGGCAATGCAGCACCGCCTCCGAGATTCCACCGATTCCCGGCTGAAGCGTCGCCCCGTCCGGAATCAGCGCTGCCACATTACTTGCAACTTGCAGATGCATGTTTGTGAATGGCTCGGTGTGTAGTTCCAGCAATGGCCTTGATGTCTGCACGAACATCGAAATCTGGCTCACATGCACTGCTGTGTCGCCATGAGTTCTCGGAGCAAGCTCATTTACTTCCGCAATCACAGTCTTCGCACATCGAATCGCCGTCATCGTGCAATCCACTGTCGTGCTCAAGCTCACAAACCCATGAGCATCCGGCGGCGACACCTGCATCAGCACAACATCCAGAGGCAGTGCTCCCGATTCAAACAGTCCTTCGATCTCGCTCAGAAAAATCGGCGTGTAGTCCGCGCGGCCTGCCGCTACCGCCTCGCGTACGTTGTCGCCCAGAAACAATCCGCGAACTCTGAAGTGCCCTTCATACTCCGGCCTCGTGTATACCGCTTCGCCCAGGGTCTTCATGTGCACAAGTTCAACGTCGATCAATTCCGACCCGCGCTCCACCAGTGCGTCAATCAACGGTTTCGGTGTCCCGCAGCTCGGTTGAATCCATACGCGGTCGCCGGAGCGAATGGATTTCACCGCCTTTCCGGCACTCACGCACCTTCTGCGGTACTCATCACGCCAGTTCACAATGTTTCGTCTCCGCGGCTAGCTACCTAACATCTGAAAGGCTCTAAACGGCTTCGGGCGTCAGAAAACTTCCTCGCAAACCCGGAATATGTTGCTCTCGCCGGTCGAAGACCGACTGTGACCGCAATCACTTCTCAGGGCATTGGAAACAATGTCTCCGACACCTGCCTTATGCCTGAAAAAAGAAGGAAAATCCCCTCCGAAAGTTACGCATTTGAAGTTGCTAATCGCCGGAATGCAAACTCTTTCGTTGTGCTTCAAGCAGGCTCATAACCGTCTGCAAAGGTACAGTCTGTTTATTTCCGCGCACTTCTAAATGCCTCCGGGTACAACCAACGCAACTCTGGTTCACATCTGACTTGCTGTAACAAGCTGTGCGTTTGCCCCAGGAGAGGAATATATGAAACTTACAAATAGCAATCGACACTTTCTGCGTGGTTCAGCCGCCATTCTGGCTGGCGCTCTGATCGTTGCAGGCTGCAACAAGCCAGCCCACCCGGACGAAAAATCTCAGGTTAACGATGCACTGAAGAACAGCAATCTGAGCGCCGTCAGCGTCTCTCAGGATCGCGACAAAGGCGTGATGACCCTTAAGGGCGATGTAGATTCCATGGATCTCAAGAATCAGGCGGAGAACGCCGCGAAACAGGCGGCGCCCGACTACACGATTGCGAACGAAATCGGCGTTCGGCCTCCGGGAGAGAGCAACGCCGGCTCAGTCGCTTCGAACCTCGACAGCGCGATCGAAGACAACTACAAGGCTATGATCAAGGCCCACGCTGCCCTTAACGATCAGAGCATCCGTGCTTCAGCCAAAAACGGCACTCTCGTGATCAAAGGTTCGGTAAAGACCGCCAAGCAGAAGAAGGAAGCTGAGGATCTCGCTAAGAAAGTCCCCAACGTGCAGCAGGTCGTAAATGAGCTCGAAATCAAGACCGACAAGCACTCAACGACAGCCTCCTAAAGTAAGTAAGCCACATGGCAAGTGCAAGAACTTTAGAGCGGCTCAGTCTGAAGGGCCAATATTAGATAGATCTATACCTCAGCGTCGCGTTGCGAATCGGAGCCCCGGCAGCAAACCCTCTGTCGGGGCTCAACCATTTTTCCCGTTCTACTCCTGATACAGATCAATCCTTCCCACAAGTGACGTCAGTGCCGATTTTTCTCTTCGGCGCCGGTCTGCTCTGCTCTTCCTGTTCAATGATGGATTCATGTCTCGTCGGAGCAGATAAATGTCCATCGTGCGGTGGCTATTTCCGTTCACGCAAGGTCTCGGACTCGGTATCGTCGCCATGCTGCTGCATGAATGCGGTCACGTGGTAGCCGCACTTCTGCTCGGTCTTCAAATCAAGAACGTCGGAATGAAGTGGAACAAGGGACTATATACGGTTCGTCAAAACGGCACGCCAACCCAAAACCTGATCGTCGCTGCCGCAGGCCCGGTCACGAATCTCCTCTTGATTGCCGCCTCCACCAAGGCGCCACTCTTCGGACTCGCGAACCTCTGCTATGCGCTTGCAAACCTCCTCCCGGTTGAAGGTTCTGACGGACTCCGGATAGCCAGGTGCTGGCAGCAACTCCGATCGTGTGAGGTAGCACGAAAGTGAATGGGATCTTGGACTGCCGCTTTGAGGTACCCAACTGGTTTGTGCTCGGGGTCACCAGAACAGCCCTGACGGGTCAAAAGGACCAGGATGTTAGTTGTACTTTTGTTACCACGATCGTGCGATGAACCATTCAGCAGAAATAGCTAGACTTTGAATCGTAGACAGCTGGAGAGAGAGACCATGAAAGAGAATGTTCGGAAAGACGTTTACCGCTTCGCGTACGACGAGGCATCGTCTGAACTGCGCAAGATTCTGAAGGCCTTTGAGCAGCTGTGCGCTCAGAAGAATCGCGTAGAAAAGCTGATGGAAGTCCTCAAGCCCGAAGTAGGCGTGACTGAAAATCTCAACGACGGCAAAACCGTAAAGAAGACCACTCATCTCCCATATTGCACCGTCGTTACCCGTCTTACCGTTCTGTAGCCTGGACTCCTTTTCCCGGATCTTTTCCCCACCCTCAGCCGAACGTGACCCAGACACGTTCGGCTGACACATTTCAGGGCTGCAAATCGATGCATTCCGGGCGAGCCATCTCCTCGCACACTCCGAAGTAATTTCATTCTCGGTTCCGTGCCGCATCCTCTTTCTCATGTTCCGGTTGAATTTGACACCCTAACCTGAGAGAATCCCATCCTGCGACCGGTTTCACCGCCGCTCCGATTTCCCGCGCAGCGCCGCTCGATCCGTCGCCGGGTTTTCCGCACAAAGGCGCGCATGGATCACGCGAGGGAGAAGTAGGGCTAATCCCTGAAAACGTGCATTATGAACAACAGAGGCTACTCTGCATACAATTTGGCACGCGGGGTCCTTCTTAACTCCAGGCTGACGCTCGCCGACAGCGGCAATCAGCCTCTGAAGCTTCTGGACATTGTCATCAGTGGCATGGGAATGGATTCCACGTCTGGGCTGTGGCTCACACCCCTCCACACCATTCCGGCTGTGCCGCGGGTGTTCCCTTTCGACATCATTTATCTCGATCAGGAGTACCGGGTGCTCGACACTGCGGAAATGGGCCCGGGTATCGAATTTCCCGCCTTCCATCCGGAAGTCGCGAGTGCCTTGATTCTTCCGCCAAACACCCTTAACCTCACCAAGACCGAGACTAATGATCGGCTGATCGTATGTGTTTCCAGTGATTTGGAGGTTCTCCTCGCTGCGGCAAGCCTGCCGGCACCCGAGACGACTGAGCCATGCGAGGAACCAGTTGCCTCCGGCGCCGTCCCATCCGCGGGACCAGCTGCTCTCACTGCCTCGAATCCCGTTCAGGAAACGCCTCTATTTACCCGCTCCTCGCCGGTCCCAGACTTCGAACACTCTGTCCTTACCGCCGTAGCCAAGGTCGCTGAAGCTCGCAGCGTCGTCGAGCCAAAGGAACTCATCAGTCGTCAGGGGAGCAACGAGCCTGAGCCCTCGTTCGCTGCTTCCGGATTGATTCGCGACTCATATCGTGAAGTCCAGCCTGCCATTATCGAGCACCGTATTGACCCTGAAGACCTCTTCTCCAACTGGGTCGTCTCAGCGCCACCAGCGCCGCAAAAAGGGCGGATTGCCCCTCCCGAGCCGCCTCCGGCATTGAAATCCGAGACCACCGCTCAGGAATCTTTACCCGAGGCCCTCCGGCATAACGGGCGGAAGTCAAATACTCCGAAGACCGCTGCCGACTCCCCGGCGAAAACCCGGGCCGCCTCGGCCAGTTCTATTCCTCCCAAGGCTCGACCGGCGGCCAAGCCTCTTGCTTCCGACGAGAAACCTGCAATTGCGGACGAACCAAATTCGAGCGCTCCAGCCAGGGCGGATGTGCAGGCCAAAGCTAATACTCCCGCGCCTCCCGCTACAACCTTCACCGCCGTGCCCTATGGCATGTGGCAAGTTAGTATGCCGACAGCGGTAGCTCCAATGACGGGTGCGAAGTCGCCAACACCTGCGAAGCGTCTCGACTCTCCAGGCCTTGAAACCGAATCCACTACTCGAGTAAAACCTGCTGCTCCCGCTGTTTCCGCAACGTCTGAAGAACGTCAATCCGCGACGCCGCCAGCCACTGAACGATATGTTCCGACGGCACCACCGGGCTCGCCAACCAAATCGCCTGCAAGAGCTGAATCCTCGGCTGCAGATTCAGCCTACAAACCTGATGCTTTTGACGCGATGCCTCCGAAGCCGGTGCTACGAGATTCCGCAAGCACTGAGGTTCACAGGCCGGGAGACTTCGTCGCGTCTTTGCAGGAAAAGCTGCAGCGTGCGCAGCATTCCAGACCCTCTCCGCCACCACCCGCTGAGGAACAGCTCCCCGCAGCCTCAGCCCCTCAGGAGCATGCCGCACCCGCGAAAGCCGCAGCCCCGGCGCATCCAATCTCCCCCGCACTGGACCCCCAGCCAAAGCAGCCCGTTGCCAAGACGAAAGTTGAGCCCGCGATGGGCTCCTTGCGTTCAAAACTGAGGCATTGGCTGAATTCGGGTTCGTCTCCCAGCGATCGACGCCGATCCATAAGACGCTATGTTCCAGGAATGGTGGCCCATTATTTCACCGGTGGAGCGCCAAAGCCGAAAGATGTCGCCGACATCAGCATGAGCGGCATGTATCTCCTTACCGACGACCGGTGGATGCCGGGCACGATGATTCAGATGACTCTTCAGAAACCCTGCTCTCTGGGCGAAAAGAAGCAGTCAATCAATGTTCTTTCCCGCATCATTCGCCGCGGTTCCGACGGCGTCGCGGTCGAATTTGTGATGCCGGAGGCTCTCAGCCATATCAGCCACGACATCCAGCCCTCCCAGGCCACCGACAAGATCGCCCTCGCCCGATTTCTCTAGCCAAGCTAGAATCCCAAAGGTCTATGCGACTTAGGTAACACCACCTGCCGGCAAAGCTTAAATTTTTATGCCCTTTCAACTTATGAGGGATGGAAGCCCCTTCTCACAGATGCTACGTTGTATGCTCGACCCTTTGAAATTGGGCTTGCTACTGGTGTGCGGGAGAGGAATCTGCCACTATGAACGTAGAAATCAACAGCAGTGCTGAAACAACTCAAAAGCTTCCGAAATTCGCTGACGCCAGAGTCATCGATTCCGCGAATCCCCCATCGGAGAGAACCATGACGCCTACCACCGCAAAGGAGCCGCTGATGAAGCGACTGATCCGTTGGCTCTGCCCGGATCAACGTGTCGCGAATCGGCATAGCATGCCACCCCTCACTGCGTGGCTCGGTATGGTCCGCTCCTCCAAGGAATACACAGTTGGCGATGTGAGCGTTGCCGGGTTCTACATGATCACGGAAGATCGCTGGATCCCAGGCACCTCCTTCCCCATCACGCTAGAGCGCACGGACGAGGCAGGAATGGGCCGCAACCTGACGGTCCATGCAACCGTCGTCCGCTCCGGCGATGACGGCGTTGGCTTCAGTTTCCAGCAGAATGCCGCCGAAGAGACCGCCGATGGCCCGAACACTCGCATTGATCTCACGAAACTTGCACAGTTTCTCAAGGGTCTTCCCTTGGCCTCCCCGGATTCAGAACAATTCCAACAGGCGTCTTGAAATCAAACTGCACGTCGGAATAGCCAGCCGTAGCAGCCCTTAGGCCACGGCTAGGCGTCTTCTGCCCCCAAACTCCCCGTTGCTAACTGCTCTGGTAAGTTGATTGAAGGCAACGCCGCGAATTGAAGAGGCATCTTCAACCTCAAGGCCGAGATGTCTTAAATTCAAATCAGCGTCCCGCGTGAGGTCTTCTGGACCTCCGATCTCGACAAGCCTTGCGGGCTGCTTACATTAAGGAGTGAACCAGTGAAGCGTGTATTGGTTTGTGGTGCCGGCGGCTTTATAGGCAGTCATCTTGCAAGGCGTCTCGCGAATGAGGGTTTCTGGGTTCGTGGTGTCGACCTTAAATATCCTGAGTTTTCCCAAACGGCATGTCATGAGTTTGTCCAGGCGGACCTTCGGGACCCGCAAATCGCACGGCAAGCCGTCGATAGCATCGAGGACGTGTATCAGCTCGCTGCCGATATGGGGGGTGCCGGTTACATCTTCACCGGCGACCACGATGCCGACGTAATGCACAACTCCGCCAGCATCAACCTCAACATCCTCGAAGAAGGCCGCAAGGCTGGCGTCAAGCGCATCTTCTACTCTTCTTCAGCTTGCATCTATCCGGCCTACAACCAGGAAGACCCCGATAACCCGGTCTGCTCAGAGGCATCGGCATATCCCGCGGCGCCCGACAGCGAGTACGGATGGGAGAAGCTCTTCAGTGAACGTCTCTACGCTTCATACTCACGTAACTACGGCCTCGAGGTTCATGTCGCACGTTTCCACAACATCTTCGGACCTGACGGCACTTGGGAAGGCGGCAAGGAAAAGGCCCCGGCAGCAATCTGTCGCAAAATTGCCGAAGCTCCCGAAGATGGCGAAATTGAGATCTGGGGTGATGGGAAGCAGACTCGCTCCTTCCTCTTCGTAGACGAATGCGTCGAAGGAGTTCGCAGGCTGATGGAGTCCAACTTCGCAGGCCCTGTCAACATCGGCTCTGAGGAGATGGTTTCTATCAATCAACTGGCTGAGCTCGCCATGAAGATTGCTGGAAAGAAACTTCGCATACGCCATATCCCCGGCCCACTCGGCGTGCGCGGGCGAAACTCCGACAACAAGCTCATCGCCGAGAAGCTTGGATGGGCTCCGTCGCGACCGTTGGAAGAGGGACTTCGCAAGACTTTTGAATGGGTCAACACGCAGGTCAAAAACCGCGTCGGAAGCATGGTCGCTTAAGACGCAATGCTTTGCAGCGGAAGGCTCGGATTACGATCCGGGCCTTTTCATTTCTGTTCACGAAAAGCTGCTCTGAGCATGTCCAGAAAAGTGGCAGCCGCGCCAACCTTCAAGTCATCAACCCCCTCGGAACTCACGCCAAAGTCCTTGTACAAGATATTGCTTTACGGCCTCCTCGCAACGCCCATTTCTAAAAATACGCGTGCGCAGGCGACAATTGTCGGTATCGTCACTGCATCAAACTTCTTGTAATTCCCCAATTGAAGGCCAAATGACTGCTCTCCTTAAGTACTTCCGCGTACCAGCTCGGTCGATACCTGTCCCGACATCATCAGTCCTTACCCAGATCTGCGTGTGGGCTCTTCTCTGCGCAATTGCACCGGCGCTGTTCGCACAGGCTCCCACTCCCGTTCCGGTGCTGACGTGGCGATACGATCTGGGACACGCCGGACAGAACACTCAGGAGACTGCGCTCACTCCGTCCAACGTCAACGCAAGTTCTTTCGGAAAGCTTTTCTCGCTTCCGGTGGATAGCACTGTCTACGCTCAGCCTCTCTACGTTCCTGCTCTCAAGATGAGTGATGGCCTGGTGCACAACGTAGTCTTCGTCGCGACAGAAAACGACTCGATCTACGCTTACGACGCAGATTCCAACGGCGGCGCTAATGCGAAGCCGATCTGGCAGATCAGCCTGCTGACCTCCGCATACGGTGCAGCTTCTGGAGCGGTTGCAGTTCCGTGGCAGGACAACGGCTCACCTGACGTCGCGCCCACTGTCGGCATCACCGGAACTCCCGCGATCGACACCGCGACAAACACCATGTACGTGGTCGGCTCAACCAAGGAGAATGGCGCCTACTTTTCCCGCCTGCACGCAATCAACATCATCACCGGCAAAGAGCAGCCCAACAGCCCCGTCAACATCACGGCAAGTGTCGCCGGCACTGGCAACGGAAGCTCCGGCGGTCAGCTAGCCTTCAGCGCACTCTGGGAGAATCAGCGTCCGGCCCTCGCCCTCTACAACGGCTTCGTCTACATAGGCTATGCATCCCACGGGGACAACGGGCCGTGGCACGGATGGCTGTTCTCATACAACGCGGCGACGCTTCAGCAAACTTCCGTTCTTTGCCTCTCTCCCAATGGATCCGGAGCCGGTATCTGGGCCGCTGGTGCTGGCTTGCCCATCGATACCACCAACGGACGCATGTACGTCGTCACCGGCAATGGCAGCCGCACCAGCACTCCTCCCTTCAACTCGGGCAGTTCCTACGGCGAAAGCGTTGTCGCGTTCAGTCTCGCCAATGGCAAGATCACTCCCGTCGATAGCTTTACGCCCTTTAACTACCAGACCCTCAATACCATGGACTGGGATCAGGGCTCCGGCGGTCTGTTGATGCCCCCTGATCAGCCAGGATCGCATCCGCACCTGCTTATCACTGCCGGAAAAGAGGGCAGAATCCTTGTACTGAATCGGGATAATCTCGGCGGCTACGTTGCAGGCACGACCTCGAGCACGAATGCTCTTCAGGACATCAGCGGCGTCGTTCCACAAGCTAAGGGATTCTGGAGCACTCCCGCCTACTGGCAGGGCAACGTATATATGTGGGCTGAGAACAACGTGCCCATGCTCTTCAAGTTGAATGCGGGTGTAATGGATACCCAGCCCGCTAGCAAGTCGCCCATCACCTCCGCGTACCCTGACCCATCTTTCTCAGTCTCTTCGAACGGAACCCAGAATGGCATCGCATGGGCAGTGCGGGTCGATCAATTCAACACCAAAGGTCCCGGCGTTCTCTACGCATGGGAGGCCAACGATCTCACCAGCACGATCTATCAGAGCGACACCAATCCAACTCGAGACAACGTCGGGCCCGCCAATCGATTTTCCATTCCCGTCGTGACCAACGGAAAGGTCTACGTCGCCGCGCAAAAAGAAGTGGATGTGTACGGGCTGCTGAACGGCCAGCCCACGGCCGCGATCCCGACCATCAGCCCTAACGGAGGCACATTCTCTTCGCCCCAGAGCGTCACGCTGAGCTCGACCACACCATCAGCTGCCATCTACTACACGCTCGATGGATCGATCCCAACTCCCGCCTCAACCGAATACACCAGTCCGCTTACTATCAGCACCAACACAACAATCAAGGCCATCGCGAGCGCGCCGGGATACCTGCAGAGCACCGTGCGCTCAGCTACCTTCAGCTTTACCTCTCAGACAGCGTCCGTCACGTTCTCGCCGGCTGGCGGGACTTACGGCTCCGCTCAAACCGTCACTCTATCCGACGCCGACGCGAACGCGAAGATTTACTACACCACGGATGGATCCAATCCTTCGGCATCATCCGCGCTCTACACCGGTCCGATTTCGGTCACAGTTTCTAAGACGATTAAGGCCATCGCCATTGACCCCGCGCTCCAGAACAGCAACATCACCACCGCCGCATATGTAATTCAGGTCGGCGGAAACACCATCAACTTCGCCAACGGTTTCTCCAATACCACCGGCCTTCAGTTCAATGGCAGTGCGGTCGCGAGCAACGACACACGCCTGCAATTAACTGACGGCGGCCTGAACGAAGCCGGCAGTGTCTACTGGAACACGCCGATCAACATCCAGGCGTTTACGACGACCTTCCAGTTCCAGCTCTCCAACGCACAGGCCAACGGATTCACCTTCACCATCCAGAACGTAGGCCCAACCGCTCTCGGCGGAAGCGCCTCTGGACTAGGCTATGGTGGCATCTTGAAAAGCGTCGCTGTGAAATTCAACTTCTACAACTTCAACGGAAGCGGTAGCGACTCCACCGGTTTCTACACCAATGGACAAGCGCCCATCACGCCTACCGTCGACATCAGCCCGAGCGGAATTCAACTGAACAGCGGCGACTCGATCCAGGCGACCGTGTCGTACACGGGCCTGACTCTCAATCTCAAACTGCTCGACCTCGTAACCAACAAGACCTTCACCTACTCGCAAGCAATGAACATTCCGTCGATAGTGGGCGGAAACACCGCCTACGTCGGCTTCACCGGCGGCACGGGCGGGCTATCTGCCAGCCAGAAACTTCTCAGTTGGACCTACACCACCCAGGCGGTCCATCCCGACTTCTCGCCCGGTGGCGGAACCTACTCGACGCCACAAAACGTGAAGCTCACCAGCAAGACGCCCGACGCCGTCATCTACTACACAACGGACGGTTCTGTCCCGACAGCGGCCTCGACGCGGTACACAGGACCTGTCAACGTATCAAATACATTGACCCTCAAGACCATCGCCGTCAGCCCCACCCTGGGTACGAGCGTAGTCTCAGCGGCGTCATACGTCATCCAGGGATCGACCTCGAATGCTTCCTTTGGTCTGTCAGGAAGCACATTCACCATCACCTGGCGCGGCGGCTCAATCCACGTTCCAATCACAGTCACACCGAGTGGCGGATTCAAAGGTACTGTTCCACTCACCTGCACAGTGATCGCCCCTTCCGGTGCAGTCAGCATTCCCACGTGCACGGTCTCAACTCAGCCTCCCGCCATCACCGGCACATCCGCCGTGAAAGGCTACGTGTACGTTCAGACGGTGAACACCACCACCATCGCCAACTACACTCTGCAGGTTCAGGGCTCCTCCAACGGCGTCACTTCCTCTGTAAGCATCCCGTTCCCTGTGCAATAACTCCTGCCTCAATATCGAATGCCGGAGGTCAAAAGCCCTCCGGCATTCGTGCATTCACGGCAACGGAAGACCAAGTCTTCGGTGATCTAAATCACAAGCAATATGAAACTTAAGATGGAGATTCCGCCAAGCCCATCAGCCGATGTGATTGGAGCGATTCGAGCGTAGCCTTTGCTGTTGATTCCCCGACAAGATATCTGAATCACGCATCCACAGGGGCAGCTTCGCCCACGTTGGACTGGAGACTGTGCATCAGAGACAACGCAGTCGACATGAACGACTGCGAGAAGAGGAACGGGGAACAGATGCGGAAGTTTGCAATCGTACTTGCATCTCTTGCATTTCTTTTCAACCAGGTGTCGCAGCAGGCTTGCGGTCAATCCAGCACATCGGTCGTCGAAGGCATCGTTCAGGACGCCACGGGCGCCGTAATTCAGAATTGCGAAGTTGTTCTGAGCAGCGCGAATACAGGCGTACAGTTGACGACCCACACGAACACGGAGGGAGTGTATGCATTCCTTTCTGTCCAGCCAGGGGTGTATTCGCTTCAAGCATCTGCAGAAGGCTTCAGAACCTTGTCACTCGACAATTTTCGAGTGACCCTCTCCCAACGTGCAACTCACAATATTCTGCTTGGTCCTGGTTCCGCATCGGCTACGGTGACCGTCGATGCCTCCGGTTCAGCAGCATTGTCGGAACCCACATCAAACGAACTCGGTACGCTCATCGAATCCGTAAATGTGAGAGAACTGCCTTTGAACGGCCGAGATTTCCTTCAACTGGGACTCTTGTCCGGAGCTACGCAAACTTCCGGCACGACAGTATCAGACTTCACGACACTCCAGGTCGGTCACCCCGATCGAACCATCATCATCGCTGGAAATGAGCAGGACCTTACCGGATTCATGATCAACGGCATACCCACGGCCGGGAGCCGTCTGGGCCAGGCGTCACTCAATCTTTCTGTCGCGGCCGTTGACCAATTCAAGATACACGAAGGATTCTTCCTCCCTTCCGTGGGGCCAAACGACGCAGGTGTGGTGAGCGTCGCAACAAAGGGAGGAAGCAATCATCTGCACGGCGAACTCTTCGAGTTCGTCAGAAACACTGCATTCGACACACGACAGTATTTTGATCCACCCTACGCCAAGGCCAGCCCGTTTCATCGCAACCAGTTCGGAGGTGCGATTGGCGGGCCGATCCTTCGAAACCGGTTATTCTTCTTCGGCCACTATGAGGGCCGGCGTCAGGTTCTCTCGAATACCGTGAAGGCCACGGTACCTTCTGCATCGATGTTCAAGGGCGATTTTTCCGAGTTGAGCACGGTGATCTATGATCCGGCGACTTATGACTCGAGCACTGGCAAGAGACAGGCATTCGCAGGAAACATCATACCTGCCGACCGCATCAACGAAATGTCGAATAAGCTGCTTGCCTATTACGTCTCCGCTCCGCATTTCAGTAATCAAAATCTAATCGGAAACCCGGTCACGACCGACAACTACGATCAATACGGCGCGCGTATCGACGTAAACCTGAATTCCGGGAACAGTTTCTTCGGCCAGTATGTGAATGAGAACTCGCCTACGGTAAACGCAGCGCTCTTCCCTCTCGCCGGCTATGGCTTCCCATTGAGTACGCACTTTTACAGCAGTCAGCTCACCAGCACCTTGACCCCACATCTTGTGAATGAGCTTCGCCTGGGTTTTCTTCACACTTTGGTGTTCAATGCGGGAGCAACTGAGACGGATGTACAGGGAAAGATAGGGATTCACTGGAACTGCCGACCCGAATGGCTTACCCGGTCTCTATATTTCTGGCTTCAATGTATCCGGCGCTACCACTGCGACTCCATCTTTCGGACGCGCTCAGGGTCTCATCGGCAACATTGATAACCAGTATCAGATGCACGAAGGCGTGAATCTTTTAAAGGCGAAGCACGAGATGAGCTTTGGGTTCGATCTGAACTATGTTCGAACAGTCCAGGAAAGCTCGAACTTCTTCTCGCGTGGCGGTGTCTACTTCAACCCTACCTACACAGCTCAACTGGAGCTCAACAGTTCAGGGCAACTCACGCCCGTGGCAGGTTCAGGCAATTCTTTTGCCGATTTTCTGCTCGGCACGCCAATGAACGGCAGTGTGACCTCGATGCCACGCACGCACTTTCGGTGGATCGCAGCTTCGCCTTACCTTCAAGACACATGGCGGGCTCTCCCACATCTCACTTTTAATCTTGGGCTCGGATGGAATCTCAGTACGCCGCCGAACCCGGTTGGAAATGAAAACTATCCTCACGAATTTGACTTCAATACCGGTCAGGTGAAGTTCGCTGCGTTAGGCCAAATCAGCCCAAAGATCTACAACATCGATCTCAACAACTACGCGCCGCGTGCGGGCATTGCCTGGCAGCCCACGTTCCTGCACGGAACAACGATCCGGGCCGGCGCAGGAACTTACTATCCGGCAGAGAACGCCATCTGCGAACTATTCGCTATTACCGCACCCGGCGTCGCGATTGTACAGTCGATCACAAATCAATCTCCGGTGACACCAAGTTTCGTTCTCGGGCAAAACGTCTTTCCGCCCATGACGCAGGTCAAGATCAGCCAGAGCTTTGCCGACAATATCAGCGGCACACTCTTCAATCTGGATAGCAAGCTCCGCACAACCTATATCAACCAGTGGAGTCTCGCGATCCAGCATGAACTCGCTTCCAACACAATCGTCGAGGTCGACTATATCGGAACACAATCTCGCAAACTGCCGATACGGTGGAATGCGGACGATTGCTCGGTGCGTGGCTCATTGATTTGCGATCAATCCGTCCGTCCCTACAAGCAGTTCAACTACATATATGCGGCGGCGAATGAGGGGACGTCCAGCTACAACGCGTTTGTCGCAAAGATCCAGCGCCAGTTCACCCAGGGTTTGAGCTTCGTGGCAAATTACACATGGTCAAAGGCATTGAGCAACACAGAGCAGGGTGGCGCGCCGGTCGGCCTCAATCAGAGAGGCGTGTGCCTGAGCTGCGACAAGGGAATGACAGGATACAACGTGCCGCGACGTCTCGTTGCAAGCGGCGTCTGGGATCTGCCCATTGGGAAACAAAAGCGCCACCTCAACGATATTTCCCCAGCTTTTGACCGCATCGTGGGCGGCTGGACTCTGGATGCGATTGCAACCTTCTCGCAGGGATTTCCCTTTACGGTCTTGGCTGCGAGCAGCACCTCAATGGACCCGATGACCAATTTTCGCGCAGATCAACTCTGTGACGGCAGGTCCACCTTGAAAAACAAAAGTGTGCGAAGCAACGGTCACTATTGGTTCGATACGTCCTGTTTCGCCAAACCCGCGCCGAACTACTTTGGAAACTCGGCTCCCAATATCATTACCGGCCCCGGCATCAATAATTGGGACATCGGCGCCGGCAAGCTCATACGCCTAAGCGAGATCACGGCCCTGCAGTTTCGGGCCGACGCATTCAACGCGCTCAACCATGCGCAATTTATGAACCCAGACAGCAACATGTCCGATACCAATTTCGGCAAGATCACCACTGCAGGTCCATCCAGAGAGATTCAACTCAGCTTGAAAATACTCTGGTAACTAGCTCTCGCGAGATCAGCATGAGCCCACAAAATCTCGTGAAGCCAGCAATTCACATCGTCTCCACGGGAACTTCAATAGCCGATTCGGAGAACGCGGTCTCGCCTGCGTCTGCCGGATTGTTATACGGGGGCAGCAGGAACATGAGCAGACAAGGAACAAATGCAGGCAGTGCCAGCAATTGGATTGTTGCTGGCCGATACGATCCGAGCGAGTCGAAAAGTCTTCCTACTACGATCGGGCCGACAGCGGCACCGATCGCATACATCGTCCACGTAAATGCGTACAGAGTGGAAAGGCGTTTGAGCCCGAAGTAGCGACTCAACAAATATGGTGTAATGTCGCCTTCGCTGCCCATGCTGAAACCAATGAGGGATGCGGCCACCAACCCCGAGACCAAAGAATGGGCGACCGACAGAAGGCCCATCCCAATCACGGTCATGAGTAACATCCACTGCGACACGCGAGGTCCGAAGAATCGATCAAGGAACAAACCTGTGAGGACGCGTCCAATCAAAGCTGAGGCTCCAATGATCGAGACGGCATAGGCTGATCCTTCCGCAGAGATTCCTCTGTCGGTCAAAAGTGCCGAGAGATGAGCCAGCGCTCCATTCAAACTGCTTGCATAAAGACAAACGGTTACGGCAATGATCCAGAAAATCCTGCCTCTCAGAGCGTCTCGAACTATACCGTCTGGCTTCGACGAGCCCTGTGTCGATTGCACTGCAGTTGGGTGCTCGCGAAGGAACAATGCCGCCAAGGGAAAGCCGAGTACGAATGCAAGCAGACCGAGGATGGCGTAAGCACCTCGCCAGCCATAGTGCGTAATTGCGGATTGAGCAATCACAGGCAGCAGCATTGCTCCGCAGCTGCCTCCGGCAAGCATCATAGAGAGAGCTAGACCGCGCCGGCGAACGAACCATGTTGATATTGCGCGCGAATATCCCAGGTAAGCGGTACCGTTGCCGACGAGCCCGATGGCAAAGAATGCCAGATAAAAGTGGATGAGGTGAGGCGTAAGCCACGCCAGAGATATGTAGCCGCTACAAAAAATCGCAATGCACGGAAGAACAATCCGGCGCGGGCCAAATCTGTCGAGAAGGTATCCGAGCGCCGGCGATGCTGCAGCCACTGTAAGCGCTGCAACGCTGAATCCGGCCGAAATGGCCTCTCGATGCCAACCGAATTCGCTTGAAAGCGGCTTGAGGAATACTCCGAAGGTATAAGGAACCACCGCAGCAAAGCTGCTCATGACTCCGAAGAAGCCAGCGAGCACAACCTTCCATCCCGGATAAGTGGTACTCGCCTCAGACTGAACCATAGCCATCCTGTGAACTAAAAGAGTAACTTCAATGCGAACTGGGTCAACCGGGGCGGCGAGGCCCGCAGTATCCTGCCGAAATCCTGCGACGCGACGTCGGCAATCGGTAGACCGAAGTTGGCGTGATTGGCTAAGTTAAAGGATTCGGCGCGAAATTGGGCGTGGACTCGCTCAGTCACCATCAGGCTCTTCATCACGGAGAGATCTACGTCAGCAGATGCAGGGCCGCGGACCGCGTTTCTGCCCTCATCGCCGAACTGCCCGGCTTGCGTTTGAGGATCGAGCCGCTGAAATGGTGTCTTGTCGACCCAGTGGCTGACCGTGTGTGGGCCGCCATTTGGATCGCCAACCAGGTTCGGCCTGCTCGCAAAGAAACCGGAGATCGGCGGTGCAGATGCCTGAAGCGAGACATTTGCGCTGTCGTAGACCGTATAAGGCGTCGCAGAATTCGCGCTTGCGATTCCGTTCAGTTGCCATCCATCCAGCAGCGTCTTGCGAAATCCATGAGTCTTACGCGCAAATGGGATCTCCCAGCTAGCACTGGCCGTAAACCGGTGCCTTGCGTCGAAGATCGAAGGGCCATGCTCCGCTTTGAGGTCGAAGGGATTCTGGGCAAGGTCATTCTCTCCGCTGAGTGGCTTTGCTGAAGCGCCCTGCAGATTCATAGACGAGAGATAGTCAAGAGTTTTCGATAGCCAGTAGGAAACATTGAACCCGATACCACCGGCATACTGTCTTGAGAAGCTCATCTGACCGGCGTGATATGTCGAATTCTGGCCATAAGTGAGCTCTGCAATGGTTGCAAACTGACATGAGCCGTTATTCGGAGCGCAGTTCGCGTAAACTCGCCTGCGATCAGCATTTTGCGCAGTGGCTCCTGGGCCGTACACCGCAGGATTGGCGTCAACGTTCCGGGGCAGATGTGTTCCCTTCGTACCCACATACCTGACTTCCAGAACATAGCTCTTTGCGATTTCACGTTGAACCGAGAGATTCCAATCCTGCGCATTCGACGGTCGAGCCTTCGTGTCCATCACAAACGGCGTGGAGGGACTCAGAAATGTGTTCGGCGCCGGTATCTCCACGTTGCTATAGGGAGAGTCGAATTTGAGCCTGGGGGGCGTGATCTGTTCAAACTGCGCCCAGGGCAACGAACTGATCGGCCCCTGCGAAGTTACACCTGAACCGTTTGCAAAGGGATCATAGAAGATGCCATACGAAGAACGGATGGACCATTTCCCTTGGCCCGTCGGATCCCATACGAAGCCCACTCTGGGCATGAAGCCCTTGTAGTAGCTCGCGGCAATTCCTTTCGAAACTCCCGGATCCCCAGGGAAAAGCACGCCCGTAGGAGCACTTGGCATAACATTTGATTGCACTCCGGGGATGAATGCGTTGAGCCGGTTGCGCGTCTCAGTGTTGGGATTGATGATTTCGTAGCGCATGCCATAGTTCAGTGCAAATTTGCCTGTCATGCGCCATTCGTCCTGGTAGTAGACACCCATGTTCCAGTTGCGCACGTAGCGTGTGAAGTCTCCGCGGCCCTGGTAGAACACAACCGGCGCACCCAGCAGCAGGTTTGCAAAGGCGTCGTTGGTCGGGAAGGACGATGCAAAAATGAAGAATGCATTTGGTGCGATCGACTGAAACAGATTTAGCTGGTTGCGCCTGAACTCGCCGCCTACTTTCAGGGAGTGATTTCCATGGATCCACGAAAATCCGTCGTGGACTTCATACGTGTTTTGAACGGATGTCCGCGGTCCCGTAATCGCACCGCCAATCGGCGAGTAGCCGGAGAGATTGAAAAACGGCGGTCCCTGGCCGATTGCAGACGCCGAATCGTAATCGAATCCCAGGCTGCGCGGTGGGGTGCGATTCAGCCGCTCATCAAAGAGGAACTGGTAGCGGAAGAAAGAAGCCTCCACGGAATTGACCTTGGAAGGAGAAAGCAGAAACGTGTTGGAACCAACAACAGAGTGAGCAGTGTAATCATCGCGCGTTGGAAAACCCGGGATGTCTGACCCGCGTACCGAAACCGGGTTGATGTTGTACCCGGTGTAGTACGAATAGCGCCCAAAGTATTGGCTCTTGTCAGCCTGGTGAAAGTCGAACCGTATTCCCGTCTGATCGTCATCGTTCGTACCCACAACCGTGGCCGTGTAAACGGAAGGCGTTACATTGCCCGAAGGATAGAGAGCTGCAACGTTCACGGCAACAGGGTCAAAGGCTGCCTGGGGGATCTGATTGCCGGGGAATGGCACTCCGCCGGCAGCGAAGTTGATCAGCGGATGCCCGATACCCGAAAAGTCTCCGTGCTTCTCCGCGTCGGTCGGCACCGTCGCCGAAGTCGTGATTCCCTGGCGGTTACGGAATCCCTCGTAATACGAAAAGAAGAACAGCCTGTCCTCTCTGATCGGGCCGCCTGCAGTGGCTCCGAATTGGTTCTGCTTCAGCGGCTCGACTTCCGGCGAAAAGTAGTTCCGTGTATCCAGAGCGTCATTTCTGAAAAACTCATACGCCGTGCCGTGGAACTGATTTCCACCCGCCCGGGTCACGACACTCGTCGTCGATCCAGTGTTCGCGCCGTATTCCGGAGGAGCTGTGTTCGTCAGGATTCGGAATTCTGCGATGGCGTCGATCGGGATTTTGAGAGCGAATCCTCCATCCATGCGGTTCACATTCTGCACACCGTCGAGCAGAAAGTTGTTGCCTTCTGGGCGCAGGCCGTTCACCGCGTACGATTGGCCCGATCGCAATGATCCGCCTTGCGTTGCCAGGCCGGCAGACAGCGGAGCGACTCCAGTCTGCAGCAGGCCCAACTGCGCGAAATTGCGCCCGTTCAAAGGCAAGTCGAGAACTTCCCTGCTCTCCACCACCTTCCCGAGCGTATTGGTAGAGGTATCAATAGAGGCAGTCGTCGCCGTTACTTCAACCGACTCCTTTACTGAAGCCAACGTCAGCGGGATGTCGATCCGCTTGGTCTGGCTCACCGTGATGTCAATCGGAGACTGCGAGAAACGAGCAAATCCCGGTGCATCCACGGTCAAAGAGTAGTGACCCACTGGCAACTGTACAAGGCGATACAACCCCTCACTGTCAGTCGTCTGGCTGCGAACAGCATTCGTCTCCACGTTCTTGAGCTGCACGGTCGCGTTCGCGACTGCTGTGCCGCTCTTGTCCATCAGGCGGCCCTCTAGTGCACCCGTGGCGTCTTGCGCATCAACCGCGAACAGCGCACAAGCGAAAAGACCGATCGAAAGCAGATGGGAGTATAGACGGGGAGAGCAGAGAGACACGCGTCTCTTGGAGCGAGGGGCATCTTGCATCATTTTGGCCTCAGAATCCGGGAAAGAATCGACTTCGAGCGCACACCCTTCGCGATAACGAGGCATGCTGCCGAGATCGTTTAGCAAACAGTAGCTATCATTCAGAAGAACTTCATCGCTCGATGGTTGGAACCGAGAATCAACCAATGGGAGTACGAGTAGCGATCGATCTGTTTCCCTGTGGCGTTCAAAGAAAAACAATCGATGCGCGAATTGTGAGTCCTGCGCGATCGATTGTTGAACCGGACCTCATCCTTACGATGGAGGCGCACATCACTTGCTTTCGCGATGATCTCTTCTAAGAAGTTCATCCCTGCCTTCAAACAATCAAGTCAGCAGCGAGCCCGGGAGAAGTCTTTGTGAATCGACGTACCTTTTTGTCTTCAAGCTTTGCAGTTTGCACTGGTTCTCTCTTGGGCGATGCGCTTCCAGCCTTTGCGGATGTATCTGCGGAAGGCTGGCGAACGTTCGAGGTCGTCACCAACGTCGAATTGAAGAATCCAAAAGGTCCTAGTCGCATCTGGCTTCCAGCGGCACTGGGGGTCAACACACCCTATCAAAGAACACTTTCCAATCACTTCATTGCCGAAGGTGCAACCGTAAAGATGATACGGGACAAGCAGAATGCACTCGGCATTGTGTCTGCCAGCTTCATGCCAAACACGAGACCCAAACTCACACTGACGAGTCGTGTCTCGTTGAAAAACTATAGCGTCGAACTCTCGAACGGGCGAATTGAACGCCACGCTTCACCCTCGGAACTGAACTACTTCCTGCAACCATCCCGCTACGTTCCTACCGACGGAATCGTCAAAGACACCGCGTTGAAGGCTACTGCAGGCGCAACTACGGATACGGAGAAGGCTCGTGCAATCTATGACTGGGTGGTGAAGAATACTTTCCGGGATCCGAAGATTCGCGGCTGCGGCAGAGGCGACATTCGCTTCATGTTGGAGTCAGGAGACATGGGCGGTAAATGTGCCGACTTGAACGCTCTCTACGTCGGGCTCGCCCGCTCTGTCGGTCTGCCGGCTCGCCATGTCTATGGTCTGCGAATCGCAAAGTCACAACTTGGATATAAGAGCCTCGGCGTTGCCACCGATAAAGCGACCAAAGGCCAGCACTGCCGCGTCGAGGTCTACCTGCGCGAACACGGTTGGTTTCCGGTCGATCCAGCGGATGTACGAAAAGTTGTTCTGGAAGAACCACCAGGAAATCGCCCGTTGAATGACGAACTTGTCGCTCGCGCCCATGAGCGTTTGTTCGGCTCATGGGAGATGAACTGGATGGCATACAACTATGCTCACGATGTCGCCCTGCCCGGCTCTGCCAATAAACCATTGGTCTATTTCATGTATCCGCAAGGGGAGACTGCGGATGGACGAGTTGATCCTTTCGATCCGGATGGATTCGCCTACGAAATCACGGTCAGGCAGATCGCCTAAACAGCACATCGGCCTTGCGCTCCATGCGCCCTCGGCGCCGAATCTCCGCAAGTCATGTCAGCTGAGCCGCCCCTTTCAAGCCTCGGGCTGATGATTCCCTCGCGAGTGACCCGTCGTGCGAAATCTTGAGCAGCCTCAAGACTGGGACAGTGATCGCGGTGGTGATCAAAGCCATGACGACGAGTATCGTGAACAGGGTCGGTGAAAACACATGTGCGTTATAAGCGATGTTCAGCACGATCAATTCGACGAGACCTCGGGTAGAGGAAACGGTCGATGCTCTCCGGGGGGTCCTGAAAGGGACGGGAATTAGATCCAACAAGCTTGATGCTCTTCGAGATGCCCTTGCGAATGCAGACGACACGTTCGCGGCTTGGACGGCCGTTCTAGGGGAGCTGGACCCGGCGCTCGAGAATGCGCAATATGACTGTTACCTGGTCGGGATCCTCGTGAGCCATCCAACCTATCTCACCGAGAATCAGATCCAAAAACTCCTCGATGTCAGCGCCGAAATAGCCCAATTCTAGTGCTCCGACCAAGCGATCCGCTTCATCCTGGTCCACGGGGGAAGGCGCAAAATCCGGATAATGGACCCTGAACACTTCTTTATTCAGGAGCAGACTGAGTAGAATGTCGTCCCAATAAAGGAGGCCGACAGCAGAGTATCCTTGCGCCACGCGCTTCTCGGATAAGGATCGAACTGAGGATTGCAGCTTTGCGTCGCGAGGAGCAGTCGTTGCAATGAAAAGCGCCGAAAGTGCCGGTGCGAAAGAGGCAGCCGACTCTACCTCCTTCGTTACTTCTTCAAACGTAAGTGGAAAGTTGTAGCGCTTGCACTGGATGCCGACGTTTCGACCAATTTCGTCTTGGCCGAAAATGTCTACTCCTTCCTGAGCTTGGCCGGGGCGACCATTCTTCTGCAGGTTTGGGCTTTGCCATCGCACTTTCTGTGCTTCCTGCACGATTGTTTCGAATTCCTGGCATGTTTTGGGCGGCGGTACATCCATATTGGCAAAAGTGGGCATTGATTAGTCTTCCTCGAGCTTCAGAAACAGTTTTCTTTGAGACACCTCACGCGTCTCCCGCACGGCTAGCTAGCGACTAGTCAGCAGACTGAACTGGGTCTCGAATTCACTTAAGACTCGCGGCAATGCCCGGACACTTCGCAATCAGGCGGCAACACGTATCGGAATAGCCTTCCAAGGGCGGTAGCAAAGCAAGTCCTGGCGATGTTTCTCCACTCGCTCCTCCAAATCTCGAACCGAAGCTGCGTCTTTGAGGAAGAGACCAACCGCGCATTTGAGTTCGTCCCGCAAGCGTTCCACACAGAGGACAATTGCATCCTTCGGAATGGATTTGCGGTGCTGTGGGTCCGGTGCGGGGCCATTTGTCCATCGGTAGACGATTGCCCTGGGCCGGCCCGTTCGTCGAAGTCGAGAATCAGCACCATATGTGTGTAGAATTCCGCAGCGTGCACCGTTCAAATCATGAGCCGAGCACCCAAGCTTCTCTGCCGGGTTCATATACCTCTCAACCCAGTTCAGGAACTCACTCCGGGTCGTGTCGGGTGAATGCAAAGGGCGAGTCAGAGCAGAAAGAGCATCGACTGCGGAATAGATGAGCGTCACGGCAGAAACAAGACATTGCGCTTCAATACAAGCATCTATACCGCGCAAAATCCCGCGAGCTCCATTTGTGATCTCAACTAGATCGGGGTCAACCAGCATGACAATCCTCCCGCAGCGAGATTATCCACGAGGCCCCTTACGTCCTGTGACGTGGCGGTCAGAAGAGTGTTGCACGCTTCGAGGGTGATGCAATTAAGATCGCGTTTACGTCCCCGAAGCGGCCCCGCACTGCTGCAAAAACGGGGCGAGTAGTTTCAAGTTATAGATTTTATTGGCGTCCCCGACGGGATTTGAACCCGTGTTATCGCCGTGAAAGGGCGGTGTCCTAGGCCGGGCTAGACGACGGGGACGCTACTTTGAAGAGGGCAGATGAGAACGGCATGAGCCCTTCAAAAGCGTATCAACCCACGACTTACCTGTCAAAGAATCAGCGAATTCGCGCATTTGCCCGCCTCCGCAGATCGGGAGGATATACTGGCCCGTCACCGTGTTTGGAGCCCGAACCACATGCTAAAGAAAACGTTTGCCCATCTCCTACCTCTTCTCGCTCTTGCACTCTCTCCCTTCGCTCTAACAGCCCAGGATGCACCTGCCGTCCTCACTCTACATCCCGACCAGCCCAGCACGGCTGTCAGCCCGACTCTTTACGGTCTCATGACCGAAGAAATCAATTACTCATACGACGGCGGTCTCTACGCGGAGATGGTCCGAAACCGCACTTTCTTCGGGGACTGGAGCGGCATTCATAACTGGTATCTCATCGAGGGTGGCGATGCTGTCGCGAAAATGTCCCGTGATCCCGCCACCGGCCCCAGTTCTGCATTGCCGGCCAGTCTGAAGATCGAAATATCGAAGGCCGACGCGCAGAGCCCGGCAGGGATCCTCAACACTGGCTGGTGGGGATACTCGCTCCATCCCAACACCACTTATCACGGCTCGTTTTACGCCAAGTCTGATGCGACAGAACCGGGCCCGCTCACCGTCAGCCTCGTGAGCGACAATTCGGGTAAGCCCCTGGCATCCGCTACCGTAAGCGGCATAAATTCCGAGTGGAAGCAGTACGCCTTTACGCTGAAAACCGGCGCGATTCAGCCCTCAACAGCGAACCACCTCTCCATCACTGCCACCCACAGAGGCAATCTTTGGATCCAACTAGTTTCCCTATTTCCGCCCACGTATCACGATCGGCCAAACGGATTCCGGCCCGACCTGATGGAGAAAATGGCGGCCATGCATCCGCAGTTCCTGCGTTTCCCCGGCGGCAACTATCTTGAAGGCGACCACATCAAGGAGCGTTTCGACTGGAAGAAGACTATCGGCCCTCTCGTTGATCGCCCCACGCATCGCAGTCCGTGGAACTACCAGTCATCGGACGGCATGGGTCTGCTTGAGTTTCTGGGATGGTGCGAAGACCTGCACATGCAGCCCGTACTCGCCGTTTACGCAGGCTACTCGCTGATGCAGGAGCACGTGAACCCCGGCTCCGATCTCGAACCCTATGTGCAGGACGCCCTCGATGAAATCGAATATGTCAGCGGCGGCGCGGACACCAAGTGGGGAGCCCAACGCGCCAAGGACGGCCATCCCGCTCCCTTCAAACTCGCCTACGTCGAAATCGGCAACGAAGATCAGTTCGACCGCTCCAACAGCTACGAAGACCGCTACGCCCAGTTCTACAAGGCGATCAAAGCAAAGTACCCTGGCCTCCAGCTTATCGCCACCGTGCCACTCAAGAACATGAAGCCCGATGTGCAGGACGATCACTATTACGTCCGTGCGACCCAGAACTTTGCCGACGCGCATCACTACGACAAAACCGACCGGAGCGGCCCGAAAATCTTCGTCGGTGAGTGGGCCACTCGCGAAGGCATACCCACTCCGAACATGGGCGCAGCACTTGGTGACGCCGCGTGGATGACCGGCCTCGAGCGTAACAGCGACCTCATCGTCATGTCCTGCTACGCCCCACTCCTGGTCAACGTCAACCCCGGCGGCATGCAGTGGGAGACCGATCTCATCGGCTACAACACATCAACCAGCTACGGATCACCCGCCTACTACGCGCAGGTCCTCTTCGGCTCCTACCTGGGCGATCACACCATCGCTTCGGAGATCGAAAACGGTGGAGAGAAACTCTTCTACTCGGTAACTCTCAATTCGTCGAAGAAGCAGCTTTACTTGAAACTAGTCAACGGCTCATCGGACCCGAAGCCCGTGCGTATTGCGCTCCCCAACTCTCATCCAGCGGCTGAGGCAAAGCTGGTCCGCATCAGCGCACCTGACACTCAGACCACCAACTCCATCGCCGATCCCAAACGCATCATCCCCATCGAGTCCGCACTTCACAACGTGAGCAGCAACTCCTCCGTCACACTCCCGCCGTACTCGATTCAAGTCATCCAATTCGATTTGCACTAGAACTCGACAGCACAACATCAAAGCCGGAACTCACCAAGAGTTCCGGCCTTCTTAGTTGCTTTTCGGCACTGTGCCCCATTCATCGTGCGGTTTTGCCGCGCGATGAGTGGGACTCGCATCGAGTCACTTTCGCACCGCCCATGCCAAGCCGTCCGGATTGGGTCCCGCATCCACTTTCCCAATCACCTCCAGCGTCTTCAAGTCCACCACCGCCACAAACCCATCCTCGGCGAACGCCGCGTAGGCCCGCTCGCCATCGGGCTGCACGAGAATGCCACCGCCTCCGCCCTTGCCGATCCGCAGTCGCTTCACTTCCTTCTGCGTCGCCACATCGAAGATGACAAGTTCCGCGCCAACCGAGACCAGCGCGCGCTTTCCATCCGGGGTGAACTTCAACCGGTTCGCTCCGCGGGCATTCGCCTGCACCGTCTCCGTCACCTTCTTCCGCGCAACGTCGATTACAGAGATTGTCCCGTCCCAGGCGTTTGCAACCCACGCCTGCTTCCCATCGGGCGACACATCGAAGCCCTCTGCTCCTCCACCAACCGGAATCACGGTCTCACTCCAATCCCCGCCGGGAGGCACTGGCATCCGCCTCGGCGGTCCGCCTTGAGTTCCCGGCGACGCACCGGGCGGCGGGGGTGGCGGTCCACCAGCTGGACCTTCGGTATGTTCCAGTACTGTTACCGTCGCTGCATTCACATTCGCCGTCACGATTTTCTGTCCATCAGCAAACACATAGAGCATGTGCGTGCGGTTCTGTCCGGTGCCCATGATCCAGTTGATCTTTCCCGACCCTGGATCGTAGCTGCCGATCGCCTTCGCAGCTTCCGCCGTGAACCACACCTTCCCTTGCTGAAATGCCAGCCCATGCGGGCCTCGCAATGCACCGAGGTCGATCGACGATTCCTCATGCTGCGCAACCAGATCAACAACCGTAAGCGTGTGAAATGCACCAAACCCGTAGTTTGATACATACGCCGTATGTCCGTCTGATGATGCAATCACCTCGTGCGGATCGTCCCCGACGGGAACTCGACCGACAACTTTCAACGTTGATGGATCCACGATTGCCAGCGTGTGATCGTGCTTTGAAAGCACCAGTAGGGATGTCTTGGGCGTCGTGGATTGAGCAAGCGCTACAACGCAACAAACCGCGACATAAGCGCCTAGAATGCCAGCTCGCGAGAATCTTTTCATCGTGTAGAGGAGACTACACCAACTCAAGATTGGATGTTAATCAGTAACAGCGAAGAAGTCTTTCCTGTCTAAACGAACATGTCCTGATCGGTAACAACTTCCTGCCGATCCCGTCGCCGCCCCGTAGCGAGAACTCCGAGGAATGCCTTCGCCGCAGCCAGCATCGCCGATGCCTGCCGCACCGGCCTCGTCACGGAGTCTGCGACGACGCTGCTCGCGTGCTCCACGCCATCAGCGACATTCGTGATCATGTTGTCCACGCGGCTCGTCTGTCGGTACACGCGAGCAAGGACTTCGTCCGCCGTAAAGCGAATATGTGCGGTCTGTTCGCGCGCCGACTGAGCCATGTCCGCAATGTCCGCAGCTACAGACTCCACTTTCGGCGCAACCTTCTCCAGCATCTCCTTAGACCTGCTCAGCATCGGCATCACTGTCGAACGAACCTCGCTGATTTCTTCTTGCACGGTCTTGATGTTTTTACGCACGAGGAAATACGCCGTCAACATCACGACGAACTGCCCGAATAGAGCAACCGCCGTGAGTCCTACAAAGACAATCAGCCAGAATGTTTCGCTGTGATAGTTCATATCGGCACCGACGCGATCTTAAATGCTTCCGTAAAGTCCCGTTCAGCGCCTCCAAAAATTTAAGAGAACGCCAGCTTCCCTATAAGAGTCACCGGGACCGAACAGGTCAGCCCCGGCGTCATACTATGCGTACTTACGCGGTCGGCTCTGCAGGCTTCTGCGCATTCGCCTGATAAGCCTCTCGGCCTGCATCTACGGCTGCACCCACGCGGGTGCTCTGATCGTTGACGATATTCTTGCCGCGCTCCACGAAATCTTCCCACTGCGCGCGGCCGCGATCAACAATCTCCCGACCGCGTCCGACATACTGGTTCACCTGCTCGCGGCCCTTATCAACGTATTCGCCAACCTGCTCTGCTGCCTGCCGGCTTCGTGCCCGCAGGTACTCGCTGCCTTCGCGGGCTCCCTGCGCGATGTCTTCTCTTGTCTCACGCCCGCTCTTCGGAGCATAGAGCACACCAATCAACGCTCCCACGCCAAGCCCCGCCAGGAACCACGCCGCTCCTTGAACACCACTTTTTTCGTCGCTCATAACTTATCTCCTTTTGCTCAGTACGCCAGATTCCCGTCTTCGGTTCTGCTGCCGGGTTTACCGAGAGGCTTTGGGCCAGTCAAAATCATGTTACGCTGCAAAATCAACCTACCCGCTTAACTTGCGCCATCCCCAGATGTCAGCCCTTCGGATCAAACTCCCCCCCGGCTCATGGCATTGGACGCCGCCAACCCCGTTTCAGTTGTAAACGCCGAATCTGGCTGCTTCGCAATTCTACTCTTCCGGGCAGCCCGGCCCGGCTCTACTTGGGCAGCAGAGCGTGGGCGATCGCGTCCAGAATTCCATTCAGGAAATTGATCGATTCCGGCGCTGAATAACGCCGTGCGATCTCGAGCGCCTCGTTGATCACGATAGGAAACGGCGTGCCCTTGAATCCAATCATCTCCCCGACAGCCATCCGCAGGAGGTTGCGATCCACTCCCGGCATCCGCTCCAGGCGCCAGTGACGCGAATTCGCTGCAATCAGCACATCAATCTGTTCCTGGTTTGCGATAGCGGACCCAAACAGGTCTTCCGCGAACCCGCGCACTTCCGGCTCCGTCCTATCCACCGACTTCCAGAATGTCGCTCGCACCTGATCCGGCGTCTGCTTTCCCATCTCTGCCTGGAAAAGCATCTGCATCGCCAGCTCACGCGATTTCCTCCGCGAACCAGCGGTCACGCTTTCCCGCTTTCCGCGATCTTTCGCGTCACGCTTACCATCTCGATCGCTGCGGCAGCTGCTTCGAACCCCTTATTCCCCGCCTTGATTCCGGCTCGATTCAGCGCCTGCTCTAGCGTCTCGCACGTCAGCACGCCAAACCCGTGCGGGATACCTGTCTCCTGCTGCGACTGCCCGATCCCGCGCGACACTTCGTTATAGATCGCCTCGTAATGCGCGGTCTCGCCACGGATCAAACACCCGAGCGTGACAATCGCATCCACCTTTTTCTGCTCCGCAATCGTGCGCGCCGCAGCTGGAACCTCCCATGCCCCCGGCACCCGTACAACCTGAATGTCGTGCCGCTTCGCTCCGCTGCGCAGCATCGCATCCAGCGCGCCTTCCAGTAGCCGATCCGTAATCACCGCGTTCCAACGCGCCACAACAATTGCAAACTTCATCCCCTCAGCCGAGAGATCGCCTTCAAGAGCAACCGGCTTCCCCCTCAGCGGATCGGTCCAGCACCAGAACGTAAACGCAAATCCCGGCTCCGGCTCCACCGTAAAGATGCGCGCCTTCCAATCAGTCTCGGTCGGGTCGCTCAATCTCTTCCCCGCGACATCACCGCCATCGGCCCGCAGCCATCGTTCAGCAGCTTGATAAGCCTGATCCAGCGACGTAACCTCGACCATCAGGTCCGCAACGGAAGGAAACTGTCCGTTCACAAATTCGAGATTCCCGAGCGGCGCGAGAAATGACGCACCCGTACTCGCCGAGTCCTTCCATCCGGCTCCGGGAGCAAAACCCATGGCCGCCAGGAAGCTGCTCAACTTGTCATAGACAGCTTTGTCCTCGGCCCGCCGAAGGATAGAAATCCCTTTGATCATGCTCTGATTCTATCGTGCGACCCCGCCCTCATCTTCCCCGCCGGGGCAGGCAGCCATGCCTGGAAACTTCCAGATCAAAAGCGCAATTGCACCTTCACTTCCGGAACCACTCGCCAACAATCTGTCGGTATAATCAGCGTTCTGATTTGAATAAGGAACTCACCTCGCATGAACAAAACTCTCATGATCTTCTCGCTTCTTCTCTGTGTCGTCGCATCAGGCCCTCTCCGAGCTGAAAGCTGCGCGCTTCAGACCTATGCCTCTTCCTGGATGGCGACTGGCACTCCTTTCTCCGTCAAATGTCCCTCGGGCGACTACTCGGGACACCTTGTCTCCACTCCTGCACGCCGTTTCTTCCGCCGCGGCCACCTCATGCTTGTCTTCGATCAGCCGGTTGCGCTACGCCCGAGAAAGGAAGGCAACGAAGGCAAGATAGAAGCCGGACGCACACGTCAGATCACAAACATGTTTGTGGGCGGTGGCGTCAGCGTAGGCTCCAAAGATCTCGTCGATGGAATCTCGGGAGCCGTCTTCAAATCCGGCTACATGATTCCCATCACCGGTGTCGCCTTCGCCTTCTTCACCACCGGAGGTGACGTCCTTCTCAAGCCAGGCTACAAACTGGAGATCATCTCGAGAGAACAGAGGAGTTCCACGGAAACGTCACCATCCCCTAAAGGAAACTGAATCCCGCCGCATGAATTGCCTGCCTTGTCTCTTTGGACGGTCAGCCTGTATGCTCCCGGAACTATGCAGACACAGCGAACTCTCACAGTAAAGTTTCTGGGAGCGGCCCTGGTTTTGGCGTCAGCTCTCGGATGGAGTCAACCATTTTCCCCAACCCAGGACGGTAGTGTGAAGCAGGATGTGAAAGCCGCAGGCCACGACACAAAGGACGCCGCGAAGGATACTGGCCACGCCGTAAAGAAAGGTACGGTCAAAGCGGCTCATGCGACCGAAAGCGGCACAAAGAAAGCCGCCGACACCACCGAACGCGATACCAAAAAAGCAGCGCATGCAACTGCCCAAGGGACTAAAAAGGTATGGGACAAAACAAAGAACACCACCAAAGGTGCAGTGCATGGCGCGAAAGAAGGCGCGGATAAGCCTACCAACTGATTCAGTTCTCAAAAAGAAAGGCCGGCAAACTCGCCGGCCTTTCTCGTTGAACGTCGACTTCCTGCTACACAGTGTTTCTGGGCTTAACGAGGATTACCGTAGCCGGCACCGTTCCCGATGCTGGCGGCGTCGTATTGTTGTACACGCAGCTCGGATCGCTTCCTGCCGCGCATGCTGGCAATCCCGGTTTGATCTGCTGCGTATCGGTTAGCGTCGACGTCTTCACAAAGTGAATCTGTTCGTCGCCCGACGTCGACACAAAGAAGTACTGATTGTCCAGGCTGAATGCACCCGCGATTGGCGCCAGAACCGCATTACCTCCCGTGAGGGTGATGTAATTCAATGCTCCCGTTGTGCCCTTCGCTCCCGGCGTGTAATAAGGCAGCTTGCCGCCCGGCGCGGTCCCATCGTAGGTGATAAATGCCAGGTTCTGCGCGGGCGAAGTCACAATTGCATTCAGCGCCGTAGCATTGATTCCGTTCACGCCAATCTGATTCAACGTGTGCTGCAGCAGCAGCGGATTCAGCTGCGAACCTGTTTGCGGGCAGGGGTCTGGCAGTGGAGCTGTCGTCGTAGGAACCGTGACTCCAATATCCGAAAGCTGTACTCCCCCGCCGACCAGGGCCGCGCCCAGCACATGCTGTCCGTCTGTCGTCGTTCCCAGCACATCGGTCTGAGCAGCCACCGAGTCTCCTTGCGGATAGAACACGATGCTCTTGTACGCGCTTGCCGTTCCGGATGGGCACCAGGTATGTGCAACCGTTGGGTTGCCGGCCAGATAAGCACCTACACTCGGAATAGCCAGCGTCAGATTCTTACCGCCGCCCGATGAGCTCAAGTCATACGTTGTGAATCCCGTGTTCGCGTTGTACACGTAGAGCGTGTCGCTATGTCCCGGGCCCGCAGAAGCGCTGTCGGTGATGTAAAGCGTCTTGGCGTCGGGTGTCCACTGCGCCGCGCTACCCATACCGGCAAACGTAAGCGTCCCCGCGCTGGCGGTACCCGCGCCGTAGATATAGAACACTTGCCTGCTCTGGTCGTTGATCAGAACCTGCTTGTTGTCCGGCGACACAGCCAGCACCACGCCCGGCACGCTGATATCAGGCGGATTCGCAGCCCCGTTGCTGCTTGTCGTGTACGACATCAATGCGTGCGAGGAACCGAAATAGATCGTGGTCCCCTGTCGATCCATCACCATCGAATTCGGCACATACGGCAAACGCACGGTCGAACCCAGCCTGTTTCCCACCAGGTCAAATGGCACAAAGTACTGCGACAGTCCCGGCGCGCCGAACCACACGTAGGTGCTGGCTGTTCCCGGCACTGTGATGTCCACTGCATTGCTCGAAATTGGAACCCCGGTCCCGAACAACCCAACCTGGTTGATCGGCGATGGATTGCACGCCGAAGGCTGGCAGATCGCATATACCGATGCTTCACCCGGAAACGAAGCCAGCACCGATCCTTGCGTGCCCGCTGAGATATCCAGCGGATTGGTCGACTGATAGTCCAGCGACAGGCCTGTGATCACGCTACCCTTCGTGTCTACAACCGTCGTCACCAGATTCTGGGTGACGCCCTTCGTGACCGTGGCATTTGTGCCCCCGTTCAACGTCACCGATATCGACTTCGGCGGGCAAGTTGTGAAGTAACCTGCCGAAGATCCAGATCCGGCGACAGACGCTTGAATCGCCGTCGTGCCCGGCTGGGCTGCCGTAATCACATTCGTCGCTGCGTTCACGGTCGCAACGGCCCCAGTAGACACCGAGTACGCCAGCGTCCCAATTGAACTCGAACACGCGGGCACTGACGTTACTCCGCTCGGCAGCGCGCACGCGTAGTTTGCTGGCGAAACTGATGCCGGCGCGCAAAACTCGAATTGCTTGCCGTTCTGCGAGAAGCAGGCCTCCGAATCAAGCTGCGTGCTCGTTCCCTGGGAATAGCATTGCTGGTTCCCCGCCAGTGCCAGCGATACTGAGCTCACCGCGGCATGGACAAACACCTGCACAGGGTTTGAAGTCACTCCGTTTGCCGAAACCGAGATATAAGCGGACGTATACGGCAATCCGTTCGTAGCCGGAACAGGGTTCGGATTGTCGCAGGTCGAGTAATCCGGAATGCCGCCACCCGAGTTGCGGTTCCAGGTTCCAGCGCAGATCTTGCCCGTCGGCGAGATGTCCACCAGCTTGTTATCGGTTGTCGAATAGTTGAAGCTCGAAGCGCTCGCGCTAGTACCTCTACAGTTGAATGCCTGCGGAGCACTGATCTGCTGCTCCTGCCCGAACGCTAGCGAGAGCCCCGTCGTCTTCGGCTCCAGGTCGATCCTGTATACGTCCGTATCCTTCAATCCGTAGCCCAGGCCGTTGCAGTAATTACCGGCCGGGTTGCGGGTACAGCCGGAAAACGAAATTCCAGCCGGTATAACCAGAAACAGCATGAAGACAAGCGTCAGATACCGCCGCATGAATCCTCCCCGCCCCGCCCAATCCAACCGCGGAACGGTCTCTCCAAATCCGTTAGAAAATGAGGGTTAAGAGCGAGTCTTTCCCGCGCCAAGTTGAGGCCTGCAATTCAGCCTTCATGCACAGGAGACCGGCCTTCGGCATTTCACTTCTCCATGCAGCCGGTCTGGTGACCACGCTCGATTTGCTCCAAAGGAAAGTGTATCAGGGCAGGGTTCTCCCACCCTCCAGTTGTCTGTATTTACATAGACTCAGCCCGACCCTTATTGGCGAGCAAATTCACCCTAATCGAGCTCGCACTTTACTCACTATTCCCTACTCGCTACTCCCTCGCTCCTCGTTCCCTGCCCTTCCGGCATGTACTTCTCAAACCATTCCACCGCCCGGTCCATAACGTCGCGCCTGTGTTCGGGGTTCACAAATCCATGCCCCTCATTCGGGTACACCACCAGTTTCGTCGGTACCCCCTGATCCCGCAGCGCATGCCAGAACTCGTACGACTGCGGCGCCGGGCATTCCCCGTCGCGGTCCCCGACCACGACCAGCGTCGGAGTCTTTGCCTTCTTTATGAAGTTGATCGCCGAGCTCTTCGCATAAACTGACGGATCGTCGTATACCGATGATCCGAAATACGGGATCATCCACTGGTCAATCGAGTTTTCCCCGTAATAGCTCTGCCAGTTCGACAGCCCGGCGCCCGACACCGCCGCCTTGAAGCGCTGGGTCTGCGTCACCGCGAACATCGTCATGAATCCGCCGTAGCTCCACCCGGTAATACCGACCCGCTCCGGATCCACCGGATATTTTGCCTCCACTGTGTCCACCCCGGCCAGAATGTCCCGCAGATCTCCGTATCCGAAATCCTTCCGGTTAGCCTGCGTGAACGCCTCTCCCTGGCCGAAGCTTCCCCTTGGGTTTGGCATCAGCACGAAGTAGCCCAGCGCCGAGAGCCCCGTCGCGCTGATCCCTCCACCGCCACCCCATCTAGCCGTCACCGCCGCTGCCGGACCGCCATGCACTTCCACTACCAGTGGATACCTCTTGTGCTCGTCGTAATCCTTCGGGAAGAGCAACCAACCCTGCACTCTGAAGTTGTCGCTCTTCCAACTCAACGACTCGGCCTTCCCCCACCCAGGCTTCACGCCGTCGTTCCAGTGCGACAGCTTCATTACGCCTTCCAGCCCCGAAGTCATCACCGTCCCTGGCTTCGCGCCGTAGATCTCGGTCGGATGATCGAAGCTGCTGGCCGTAAAAACAAACATTGAGTGGTCCGACACGCTGGACAAGCTGTGCGACCACCGCCCGTCACCCACGCTTCCAGGAATTGAGAAGATTGGCGATCCATAAGACGGCGGCTTCGAACCGCTCCTCACATCCGCGTCCACCTTCAGCCTGATCAACTGGCTGTTTCCGCCCGCCAGTTCACTCATATATAGATACTCGTTGCTCCCCCACTCCACCCAGGCCGGCGACGTCGGTCTGCCCGCCGTCAGATCTTTCGGTTGGCCACCCGCTGCAGGCACAATCCACACATCTCCGCCTGTCGACCCCTGATCGCTCATCAGTCCGCCGATAAACGCAATGTGCCGCCCGTCCGGCGACCACCGCGGCACAGCGATCTGCAATCCATGCAACGGCCCATCGACCTCGGCCGGAGCCAGCACCGCCTTCGCCTGGTCGCCCGTTTCCTGCACATACAGCTTCGCCACCCACCAGTTGTTCTCGCCCGGAGGTTCAGCCGCAACATATGCCATACCTTTCGAATCAGGAGCCCAGTCGAATTCGTACACGTGCAGATTCGCCGGACTGACCGCAGCAGGAGCAGCCGCCGAAGCATCTGCAGCTACCATCGATACCCCCTGCACCTCGACATTGTCCTCGCCGATAACTCCCGCCGCAGGCTTCATCGCCGCCAACGCGCCCGCCGGCCTCGTCGCACCCTGTACATACAGAAACGCGATCTTGCTTCCATCCGGAGAAAACGCCGGCTCATGCACATACCCTTTCGCCGCCGTCAAGCGCTTAGCGGGGCTCCCATCCAGCCGGGACAAATACAAATCTTCCTGTCGACCCGCCGCATCGCCGCAACTCGAAAAAAACGCCAGCCCCTTCGAATCCGGCTCCCACGCCAGCTCGCCTTCCGCGCAATGCTGCTCCGTGTTGACCGCCGCTGTTACCCGCTGGCTCTTGGAGAGATCCTCCGGCGAGGCCACGCGAATCTCTCCGCCCCCTCGGCCGCCATCGATCCAAGCCAGCCGCTTCCCGTCCGGCGAGATCGCTACCTGTCCGACGCCCCGTCCGCGATTCAATCCACGCAGCACCTCGTCAATGTGGGCTCGATCCGAGCCGTTCTTCCCCGGCTCATTCTGCGCGTGCAAGAAATTGCAGCATCCGGCACCGAAAAACAAAAACGCGCCGGAGGCAATCACGGCGCACAAATCTCTGTGGAAGATTTTCCCAAACATACCCAGAATGCTATCAGCCACAAACCGCACGATCCCCGCTCGAGAAGCAGGTAACCTCCTGCAAATCCTTTTAGCCTTGAAGTCGTAGTACTTCAGAGGCAGAGGCTTTCACTCTACTGCTGCGCTATATTGGCACCAGCGGCTTACCCCAGCCGCTCCCATCTTCTCGGAGATCGCTGCCAATGCTCACCCTCCGCAAGCTCCTGCGCGCCTGCTTCGCGAATGCTGCGCTGATTTATCTCGTCTCAAGCTTTTCGATTCTTCCGGCGCTCATCCGCACGCGGGCAGAGAACCGCCAATTTCTCCAAGACGCCCCCCGCAGCCCTACCTTGCTCGAGCATCTCTTGCTGCTGCTCGCGCAATTCATCTTCGTTCTTCCAATAATCCTCGCTGCATGCAATGGAATCGCCTGGTGGGCTCTAAGAACCGGAAAGAAATCCGCAAGGATTTGGGCGCTGAGTGCAAGTCTGAGCCTCCTGCTCACCGGCATCGGCCTATGGTCACTCGATTTCTACTTGAACAGCCGCTTCCCCACTGGGCGCCCACCGCTCTTCGCGTGGATCATCGGCGGTCATTTACTCGTCGGCATCGCTGGCATCATCGCGTTCCTCCCTCGCAATTCCGTCCTCACAGATACGCTGCCTGCCCGCATCAAAGGAGACGGTACACACAAATATCTCGACACCATCGGCATCCTCCTCCAGGTAGCCGCTACTGTCTGGCTCATGAATGCCTACACCCGTTGGGGCTACGAACAGCGCCTTCCCTTCACGCACGGTTTGGGCGCATGGCTACAGTGGTTCCTCGTAATCGGCCTCGCCACGTTGCTCCACGAAGCAGGCCACGCGTTCACGGGAATCGCCCTCGGTATGAAACTCCGCGCCTTCATAGTCGGCCCGTTTCAATTCCGCGTCTTCGAAGGCCGCTGGAAATTCGCCTTTCGCCCCACTCAGGTTCTCGCCTTTTCCGGCGCCGCAGGTCTCACGCCCGTCGATCCGGACGAAAGCCGCTGGAACGAAGTCGCCGTCGTCGCCGCCGGCCCATTCGTCAATCTCCTCACCGGAGCCGTCGCTGCAGCGCTCGCTTGGTCAGCCGTTGGTGCATCGTGGGAGTTCCTCTGGGAATACTTCGCGCTCTTCGCCACTATCAGTCTGGTCGCCGGTGTCATCAACCTGGTTCCGTTGCGCCCCGAAGGCCTCTACTCCGATGGCGCCCGCATTCTCCAGCTCTTCCATCATTCTCCCGCCGCCGACTACCACAGGGTTGTGAAGACCGTCAGTTGCACCCTGGTATCGCAACGTCGACCCCGCGACTACGACATCGAGGCAATCAAGCGAGCTTCCTTGCACTTCACCGCTGGCCGTGAAGCTCTGCTTCTTCGCCTCTTTGCAGCGTCCTACTACTTCGATCGAAGCCTGATCGATGAAACCTGCAAATTTCTCTGCGAAGCGGAACGCATCTACCACGAATCCGCATCAGACGCCCCGCCCGAACTCCACACGAGTTTCATCATCAAGGGCTTTCTCGTTGGCGCAGATCAGGCCTATGTGCGCCACTGGTGGAACTCGATGCAGTCTAAAAAGACTGCCAATTTGGACCAGGACTATTTGCTCGCAAAATGCATCATTCATTGGGTCGACGGCGACGTTTCGGCTGCCCGGGATACTTGGGACGCAGGCCAGGCTTATCTCCGGAGATTGCCGGACGTTGGAACCTACAACTACGATCGCGACTGCTACTCGCACATGGAGCCGCTACTCGGCGCATTGCGAGAATCGCAAGCAATAGAGACCTCGAAATCAACCCGGCCGGTGGCAGACGTCATTCCAGTACCGGTTTCTGAATAGTTCCTAGCTCTGACCACCCAGCCCAGGTATCACCCCGAGCTGCTGCATCATCCCCATGGAGTCCATCAGAATCCGGCTGTCCGCCATCTTCCCCGCATGCAGCCTGTCAATCACGACCCCGGTCACCACAACCTGCCGCCCCGTCACAGGAAATCCAAGAAATTTTCCCCGGTTCGTTCCTGTCCACTTGAATCGCGAAACGACCTTGTCCCCCGACGCAATTGTCTCCTCAACGATCCAATTAATATCCGGAAACGCCGACCGCATCATCCGGATCACATCCTTCAGCCCCTCCCGTCCCTGCTCCTGCCCGGGCAGAGGATCGAGTTCGACAAAATTCTCCTCTACAAGTTCATCCGCCGCTTCATACCGGCCCTGGTTGATCACTTCCTCAACAAACCGACCGACGATCGCAATGTTTTCAGCTTCAGGCAATGTCTTCTCCCCCTGCAAGAAGATTAGCCGAGCCGCGCAACGTGACCACGCGATGAGAGAACCGGGGCGGTCCCGTCTTCATCAGTTGCACTCTCTTGTGGCTCACTAGCCATCTTGCACTCTTCGATCGATTTTCTTTACATCCCCTAACAATTTTTTGATGACCTTCAGCTCGTCACTTTCTGCCAAAACCTTTCTGTTTGCTGAGATATAGTGACAAACAGCCGAATCTGGTTCCCCAACCTGCTCATGGAAACCCCCAACATGCGACGCCTCCGAGCATTCCTGCGCATTTGCTTCGGCTATCTCACGCTCGTTTCCCTGGTTCTATCGATCTTCATGGTCCGCACCTTCCTCTGGATGCGCCAGCACCAGCAACCCAATACCTGGTCCGCCAGCGGCAACCGGAACCTGACATCCGTTTCCTTCCTTGCACTCAGCTACTTCGTCCGCTTCATGCCCTTGCTGATGGCGGTCATCTATGGCTCCGCATGGTGGACTCTCAAGCAAGGCCGCCGATCAGCGCGGAGCTGGTCGATCGCGGCCAGCATTCTCATGATCTTCTCCACCGCCGCGCTGCTCATCGCCCGCATGACCCTCTTTTCCGGAGGCCGTCACCACTTCCGCGGGAGTTATTTTCTCTTCCAGATATTCTTCTTCGCGGTCGGCATCCTTGGTCTCATCGTCTTCTTTCGAACGTCATCCGAGTCCATACAATCCGCGCGGAAGAGCCGCCTTCGGGGAGACGGCACCAGCGCCTTCCTCGATCTCTTCGTCTCCGGCCTCGCACTCACGGGTGTCTGGGGCGGCATCATCTTCTATACCCGCTGGGGGCACGCACAAAACCTCCCCTTCATCCGCGGCGCCGTCGCCTGGCCCGTCATTCTTCTAGTCATCTTTCTCACGATCTGCCTGCACGAGACCGCCCACGCCTGCGTCGGTCTTGCGCTCGGCATGAAGCTCCGAACCTTCGTGGTCGGGCCGTTTCAGTGGCGCATCCGCGACGGCCGATGGACGTATCGTTTCGTTCCCGCGGGCTTTCTATCGTTTGGCGGATCTACCGGCATCGTTTCCGCAAAGCCCAATCAGAGTCGCTGGGTAGAAATCGCGATGATCGGTGCGGGCCCGCTCAGCAACTTCTTCGCCGGCATGCTCGCTGTATTCCTGACCATTTCGGCCAGGGGCCAGCAGTGGGAGCGTTATTGGGAGCCGATAGCCTTCTTCGCTCTGGTCAACATCGTCACCTTCGCGATCAACCTCATTCCCTTCCGCCCGGAGGCTCTCTACTCCGACGGCGCGCGCATCTTCCAGCTTCTCTCTGGAGGACCCTGGGCCGAACTTCACCGCGTCTACTCTATTGTTCTCTCCAGCACAGTCACGCCCCTGCGCCCGCGTAACTACGATATCCAGGCCATCAACGGTGCCGCCGCGTATTTCACCTCCGGACGCGAAGCTCTCATGCTTCGCCTCTTCGCCACTTCCTATTTCCTCGATCATGGCCAGATCCCCGAAGCCCGCGCACAGTTCGCTGAGGTAGCCTCCCTCGCGCAAGAGCCCTCTTTCCAGATCCAGTCTGATCTGTTCCCCTCCTTTGTCTTCAATGCGGTGTTTCTCAACCGCGATGCCGAAGCCGCGCGCCGCTACTGGAACATCTTTGAAGCGAAAACTCCCACCCACTTCGGCGTCGACTACTGGCTAGGACGTTCCGCTCTCCACTTCATCGAGAATCATCCGCTCGAAGCTCGAGACGCCTGGAACGTCGGCGCGGCCCTTGCTCGCGAACTCCCCACCGCCGGAGCCTACGAATTCGACCGCGATCGCTACCGCCTCATGCGCGATCTCCTTAAAGCCGTATCCCCCTCAGATACCCAGCCAGATCCACAGCCTTCTGTCTCGTCCGCCAAGCTCCTTCGCATGCCGGGCCGTGATCGCGTGGCTCCCGCCGTAGCCGCCAGCCCCTCTCCCGACAGCAACGTCCCCGCTTGAAGCCAAATGGCTGTGCGACGAAGAGACGCCTCCGGATAGGTTTAAACTCTTGCAGGTAAGCTCTCTCGAATGAGAAATGGCATAGGGCTCGCATGTTCCCCAATCCTCAGGATTCTCTTCCTCTGCAGAAAATGCCTCACGTCGATGCCTTTCAAAAGCACGCGCAAGGCCTGCTGCGAGCGGCAAAGATCGGCGAAGCTGCCGTTGCCGACTGGTCGCGCGACTGGATCTGGACGCTGGTTGAAACGGCCAATGCTCGCAGTCAAAGCGTCAGAACAAGAAAGCAGAGATGGATTCAACAATTCGCGAACTATGCCACGGCGGAACTGCATGACAAACCGACACTGGCCCATGCTCAACGCGTCATCGCTCGATCGCTCGGCTTCGCGACATGGCGAACGCTCACAGCTCACCTACAGAAAGTCTCTAAGCCAGCCTCATCTGTGGCCCAGTTCGAGGCTGCTGTAGACGCCATCGTCGGTGGCAACTTGGCCAGCCTGAAGCAGATTCTGGCCCGTAATCCCAACCTGGTGCACGCGCGCTCCGATCGCGAACATCACGCGACCCTGCTCCACTACGTCGCCGCCAATGGAGTGGAAGGCTATCGTCAGCGAACTCCCAGAAACATTGTGAAAATCGCCGCGCTTCTTCTGGATCATGGCGCCAAAATCGACGCAACCTGCGAGGTCTATGGAGGACAGTGCACAACCATGGGCCTTGCCGCCACCAGCGTCCATCCCGCAAATGCGGGCGTAATGAACGATCTGCTCCAATTGCTGCTCGACTATGGTGCTGCAGTCGGCAGGAAGGGCAGTGGAGGAAATAATCATTCACTCGTGTTTGCGTGTCTCGCGAACGGCCGCCTGGAATCCGCTCGTTTTCTCGCAGCAAAGGGCGCGCACCTCGACATCATTTCGGCCGCGGCACTCGACGACCTCGCCAGAGTAAAAGAAAACTTTCACCCGGACGGCAGCCGCAAATCAAAGCTCTCCAGGAAACGAATGCACGAAGCCTTTCGCTATGCCTGCGGCTACGGGGCTAATCGCGTAGTCGAATTTCTCATCGAGCGCGGAGCAGATCTCACCGAACACTCCGGAGATGGTCAAACCGGAATTCATTACACCGTGATCTTCGGCCGCCTCGACACGCTGAAACTTCTGCTCAAATTCAAGCCACCCCTCGAATTACAAAACATGTACGGCGGAACAATCCTCGGACAAACACTATGGTCAGCAGCGCACGGCGGAGATCCGCAAACCTACTCCCGGATCATCGAGACGCTCATTGCCGCTGGGGCCCACGTCCCAGAACGCCACGTCCCAGTGAACCCGCAGATCGATGCGCTTCTCATACGCCACGGCAGTCGCCCCGAGCCGAAGTGGTGGTGGTACGGCGAAGAAATATCCAGTTCTCCTGCTTCGCGCAAAAACTCTCTGAAAAGATAACGGCCGATTCAATTCTGAACAGGCCGCCGCGATGTCTACTCTCCGCGTCGATTGCATACAGGTCCAACGGGCAGCGTGCTTAGGACAGAGGTGGCCCCATCATCTCAATGCCATGCTCCACCATGATCTGCACGCTCCCCGGAAGATCCGGCGCAGCCAGCCCCATGTTGTGCGCAGACAAGGTCACAAAGAAGTGATTGAAGTCCGTTCCCGGCGTCGTCATGACAAGAATCTTCCCCGTATCCGGCGTAAAGTTCTGGAAGGCGTGCACAGTCCCGAGAGGAGCAAACGCGGAGCCGCCCGGCTTCAACTCCTTCCGCGTTCCATCGATCTCAACCGTGATCATTCCCTCAAGAACATAGAACCACTCGTCCTCGCGTGAGTGACGATGCAGCGGTGGTCCCGACATGGGCGGCACGGTCAAGTGAAATACGGCCGCGTTTCCACCCGTATCGCTGCCCGCCAGCTTTACCAACGTAGGTTGTCCCAGAATATTCAGCGGCTCTGCCGTGCGCCCCTCTGCCTCTTCGAGAATGAATGTATTCATCGTTTCCTGCGTGTCCATCACTTCGCCTTCCCACCTTTGGTCCGTGTCTTCTCTTTCAAACCCTCAAGCAGAGTGCTCATCGTCCACTCGGCCGCCTCGATCGCATCCTTCCCGGTAAGACCGCCTCGGTTACGTAGCAGTTCCCAGAAGGGTGCTGAGTATACCGCCAGAAATACCGCCACAACTTGCCGCCGTCTTGCCGGAGACATACCGTTAGTCAGCCGTGCAAGGCTCTTCTGAAATGCCTCCCGTCCTTCCGGAATCCCGCGCTCTCTAACCCTGTGCCCCATTGGCGATTCCAGCACCGCCCGAATCACCTTCTCATTGCGATCGAAGTTCCCAAACAGAACCGGCACCTGCGGCAGAATCTGTTCTTCTGCTTGCGGGAAAATTGTTCCAGAGTGCTTCCGCAACAGCATCCACATCCCTTCATACAAATCTGATTGCGATGGGAAATAGCGGTACACCGTCCGCGCTCCCACCTCCGCCCGCGCAGCTACAGCCTCGTGCGAGAAGGGCTGCTCGGGATGCTCGACAAGCAGTTCATAAGCTTTCCCCAGGATGTGCTCTCGGGTAGCCGCCGCATGTTTTTCCCTGAGCGACCCGTCAGATTTCGCCATGACAGTCATGTGTCATCAGTGGCAGTTTACTGTCAATAAGTTTTTTTTAGTGCAGTTTGGGTTCGTCGTCACAAAGTGCTTGACGTGGAATAGTCGAATGTCTACCCTCACGTCACATCGAGGGTAGAACGTCTTCTATGGCCGGCAAACGCCAAAGCTCCAACCTCCTGCAGGGCACGCTCGACATGCTCATTCTCCGAACGCTCCTGTACGGCCCGGCTCACGGCCATCAGATCGGCAAGCACATTCAGCGCACTACCGAAGACTTCCTCCAGATGCAGCACGGTTCTCTCTACCCTGCCCTCCATCGTCTTGAAAAGAGAGGCTGGGTAACCGCTAAATGGGAAACCGCTCGCGATCGCAATCGAGAGTTCAAGTACTACCGCCTCACCGAGAAGGGCCGAAAACAACTCCTCGTAGAAGAATCTCAGTGGAAACAGATGTCCGAAGCCGTTGCCCGCGTCATGTGGCCCGCCGCCGAGGAGAACTGAAATGAAATGGTGGCAGCTTCGCAAGCGCAACGCTGATCTCGAGCGTGAAATCCAATCCGATCTCGATCTAGAAGAAGAAGAACAGAGGGAGCGCAACCTTTCGCCAGAGGATGCCCGCTACGCCGCTCGGCGTGCCTTCGGCAATACCTCTCTCATCCGCGAACAAACCCACGAAGCCTGGGGCTGGGCAAACATCGAACGCTTGCTTGCCGACATACGCTACGCGTTTCGTGCGCTTCGGAAGAGTCCGGGCTTCACGCTGACCGCTACTCTCACTCTTGCTCTCGGCATTGGCGCCAATGCCGCAATCTTCAGTCTGGTCAGCGCCATCGTTCTTCGCCCTCTACCGTATCCCAATCCTGAACAACTTGTCGGCTTGGGGCAGTGGAGGAACCAGAAAGGCGAAGGCTATGTGCAGACCGGCGTCTCCGGTCCCAACATCCTCGACATCGCCGCACAGAAAAACATCTTTCAACAGGTCGGTTACTGCCGCTGGGCCGGATTCAACATCACGGAAGGCAACCACCCTGAAAGCGTCGACAGCGTCATGGCCTCGCTCGACATGCTGCCCATATTCGGCGTGCAGCCTATGATCGGTCGCCTCTTCACTGCGGAAGAGACGCAGCAAGGCCACGATCAGGTCGCCATCCTGGGACACAAGCTCTGGCAGACGCGCTACGCTTCCGACCCTGCGATCCTTGGCAAAACCATCCGTCTCGACGAAAAGCCCTACACCATCATTGGCGTCATGCCCGCGCGTTTCCGATTCACCTGGGATCAGGAGATGGGTGTCTTCGTTCCCCTCGCTCTCACGCCCGACGAACTGAGTGAGCAGGGCCGCGCTACCTCGCGCGATCTCCAGACTCAAGCTCGCCTCCAGACCGGCATCAGCGTCAAGCAGGCACAAGCTGCCATGGATACGCTCGCCACCAACCTTGAAACGCAGCACCCCGTCGCCAACAAAGGCTGGGGCTTCAAAGTCGAACCGCTTCACGCTGCCTACTACCGCCACATCGGTGAGCCGCTGCTCATCATGTCAGGTGCAGTTCTCTTTGTATTGCTCATCGCCTGCGGAAATGTCGCCAACCTCCTTCTCGCACGCGCCACCGTCCGCAAACGCGAGACCGCGATCCGCGCCGCTATCGGAGCCTCTCGCCGACGCATCGTCGCGCAGCTGCTCACCGAGAGCGTAGTGCTCGCGGCGGTAGGAGGTTCGCTCGGCCTTCTCCTCGCCTACATCGGCGATCGCATTCTCACCTTCGAAATGACGCATTACCGGCAGTACAGCGTTCCCAACGCAAGCGTCATCAATCTCGACTGGCGCGTTCTACTCTTCTCTCTTGCGCTGACCTTGCTCACCGGAGTCATCTTCGGCCTCGCCCCAGCCCTCATCGCATCCCGCACCGACCTCAACGAGTCATTGCGGGAAACTGGCGCCAACTCCGCTTCCGAATCAGGCCGGCGTCGTCTTCGCAATGGCCTTGTCATCTCTGAAATTGCGCTCGCCCTCGTCCTTCTCACGGGTGCCGGCCTTCTGATCCGTACTTTCCTTGGGCTCATGCAGGTCGATCTCGGCATCGATCCAACCAATGTCGTCACCATGGGCATCGATCTGCCCCACTACAAATACTCGGCGACTGTCAACCAGACACAATTCTTCCGGCAGCTTCTTCAGCGTGTGCAGGCTCTGCCCGGAGTCACCGCCGTTGGAATCGAGCAGCCGGGAGCTCGCGTATTTTTTCAGCCAGAAGGTGAGCCGGTCGTCACCCCCGGCCAGGAACCCACCGCGAGTCTCAACGTTGTCTCTCCCGGCGACTTCCCGGCGATGGGAATCGCGCTCGTGGCAGGACGCTATCTTGCGCAAAGCGACGCCGACGGAGCCACGCCTGTCGCTCTGATCAGCGCAACGGCCGCGCACCGGTATTGGCCCAATGCCAATCCCATCGGCCGCCATCTGTCCGTTCTGGCAAAGGTCTATTCCGGCAAGAACGAAGGCGCCAATCAATCCCTCGAAATCGTAGGCATCGTCAAAGACCGCCGCGGATACGACCTGTGGGAACCGCGATCTGACCTTTACGTCCCTTTCGAACAGCACCCAATCTCTTTCGCCTATCTGAACGTACGCACCAGCGTGGCTCCTCTGTCGATCGTTCCCTCGATCCGTGAAGCCGTTCTCGCCATCGACGATGAACAGCCTCTGAACGATCCGATGCTGCTCACCGAGCAGATCGCCCGCACCTACGGCACGCTGCGCTTCCCCATGACGCTCGTGTGGATCTTCGCTTCGCTCGCGCTGCTTCTCTCGGCAGTCGGCATCTTCGGAGTCATGTCTTACACCGTCAGTCGCCGCACCCACGAACTCGCAATTCGCATGGCGCTCGGTGCCGATCGATTCATGGTGCTTCGCCAGATTCTCCGCGAAGGGTTCGGTGTCACCTTGATCGGCGTCGCCATTGGCCTTGCCGCCGCCTTATCGCTCAGCCGCATCATGGCCGACTACGTCTACGGCATCAAAGCCACTGATCCCCTCACCTACGCTGCCGCGACAATGGTGCTCGTGCTAGTCGCTATGGCCGCATGCTATATCCCCGCTCGCCGCGCTTCCTCCGTCAACCCCATGCAAGCCCTCCGCAACGAATGAAAGATTTCTGCGTTAGTCCCTCGGTCCCTACGTCCCTAGCTCGTTACTCCCTGCTCCCTAATCCTTAATCCCTGTCTCACCGTTCCCTGCAACAATGATTTCGTGCGCTTCTGGTTTTCTCCCGCCAGCGAAGTACCTATCTACCGCCAGTTGGTGACGCAGGTGGTGCTCGCCATCCTCGCTGGAGATCTTCGCCCCGGCGACCGCCTCCCCAGCACCCGCGAACTCGCCCGCCGCTTCAGTATTCACCCCAACACCATCAGCGCAGGATATCGCCAGCTCGCACGCGATGGCTGGACAGAGTTCCGCCACGGCAGCGGCGTCTACATCAGGAACAACGCCACACCCCCCTCCACTCCGGAGCAAGTTCTTGATCAGCACATCGCCGGATTCTTTCGCGCAGTCCGCGAACTCAACATGCCTGCCGCAGATGTCCGACGGCGCGTCGCCCAGTGGCTTGCCTCTCCGCCTCCCGATCACTTCCTCCTCATCGAGCCCGATCCGGAGGTCCGCGATATTCTGCTCACCGAAATTCGCCAGCTCTCCATCCTCCCCGTCGCCGCCGCCTCCTTCGAAGACTGCGCAAAACCCGACGCCACCCTCGCGGCCGTCCCCCTCTGCCGTCCCAGCCAGGCCAACACCGTCCGTCCTCTGCTTCCTGCCGGGGTCGAACTGATCACGCTCCAAATCAACTCCGCTCGTGCCTGGCTTGACTCCTGGCTCTCTTCGCTCCACGGCGGCCTCATCGGTGTCGCCTCCCGCTGGCCCGACTTCATTGAGATCGCCCGCACCGTCCTCGAAGCCGCAGGTGTCGAAAACGATCGCCTCGTCCTCCGCAACGTAACCCGCCCGCGATGGACTCGCGGTCTCGATCAGACCGCGGCCATTATCTGCGACGCCTGCACCGCCGCCTCCGGCAAGCTGCCGCCAGGCCCCCGCATCTGCATCTTCCCCTTCCTCGCCGACGCCGCCCGCGACGAACTCGCCCGCTTCTCCTGACATTGCCCTGACCAGCCCTTTCTTGTGACACCTCCGAAACTGTCCTTCACCGCCAATTTGCGCCCTCGTTTCTAGCTAATCTCCCATCATTCGCTCTTCCCCCTAGAAGAAAGCAGCGAAGAAAGGGAGGTTGAACTCGATGGCGAACTCCACAGCAACCCCGGCAGCCCCAGCAAAACTCAAATCTGACTGGTACACGTTTCTACGCTCCGCCTTCATCGACGGCCTCAAAGCCTACGGTGCCGCGCTGATGGTGGCAGCCCCCGAGCCCACCCTGACCTTGTCGAAGATCCCCTCGCACTTGGGAACCGGAGAGAGCAGCAGACTGACGCCGATGGGTGCCCCATGTCTCCCGGTCTTGGAGACATGGGAGACCAGCAGGAGTTCAACGGTTCACACTCCAAGAGTCGCCGTCGAGCAACCCTCCCCCGCCCTCCCCCGCACACCCCTCCCGAAACCAGCATGGACCCGCGCATGACCCCGCATCCCGCAAGCCTGAACCTCATCGCCGGATGGCTCGGAATGCTTGCCGGAGTCCTATCGGGAGCCATCCTGGGTCTTTTTTTTCATCGCGAAGACTGGATGGGCGGCTACAACTCCTATCGCCGCCGCCTCGCGCGCCTCGGGCACATCGCGTTCTTTGGCCTCGGATTCCTGAACCTGATCTTCACCGCCACAGTTGCCCAACTGCCACTCAGCCGCGCAGACCTTGCCATCGCTTCATGGGCCCTCATCGTCGGAGCTGCAACCATGCCCTTCTGCTGCTTCCTTTCCGCTTGGCGCAAGCCTTTGCGGCACCTCTTCCCCATCCCCGTCCTTTCCATCACGACGGGCCTTCTCGCAATTCTCATAGGAGGTTGGCCTCGATGAAACTTGGTCTGATCGCAATGAGCGGCGTCCGCGTCCGCAATCCCGAACTTCTCGCACTCGGCCTCACTCTTCCCGGTTTCGTTGAGCGCAGCCAGGTCATCGCCTCTCTGCCCAGCCTCGGCCTGCTCACCCTTGCCGGACTCACTCCCCCGGACGTCGAGATCCGCTACCTCGAGGTTGCAGATCTCGCACAAGTCAACGGAGTCCCCGCGGAATTCGACGCCGTCGCCATCTCCAGCTTCTCCGCGCAGATATTCGAAGCCTATGCGCTTGCCGACCGCTACCGCGCCCTCGGCACCCGCGTCATCCTCGGCGGACTCCACGTCAGCGCCCTCCCCCTCGAAGCCCTGCGCCACGCCGACGCTGTCGTCATCGGCGAGGGCGAGCCGCTCTGGCCTGCCGTCATCGCCGATCTCAAAGCCGGCAACCTCAAGCCCGTCTACGACGCGCGCAGCCACAACTTCAACTTCACCAACTCCCCCATGCCCCGCTTCGATCTCCTCGACATCGAGCGCTACAACCGCCTCACTGTCCAGACCCAGCGCGGCTGTCCCTTCCGATGCGAGTTCTGCGCCGCCTCCATGCGCATCTCGCCAAACTACAAGATCAAGCCGATCGATCGCGTGATCGCTGAGATTCACGCGATCAAGCGCATCTGGAAGCGTCCCTTCATCGAATTCGCCGACGACAACTCCTTCGTCAACAAGGCCCAATCCAAACAACTCCTTCGCGCCATCGCCAAAGAAGAGATCCACTGGTTTACGGAATCCGACCTCTCCGTCGCCGACGACGACGAACTCCTCTATCTCCTCCACGATGCCGGTTGCGCAGAAATCCTCATCGGCTTCGAAAGCACCTCGTTCTGCGCCGTCGATGGCGTCGAACAGCGCTCCAACTGGAAAGCCCGCAGAGTCGACCACTACCTCGAAGCCATTCGAAAAATTCAGGACCGCGGAGTGCGCGTCAACGGCTGCTTCGTCCTAGGCCTCGACACCACAGGCACCGAGTCCTTCGAAGATATCTGGAACTTCGTCCGGCAATCCGGCCTCTACGATATCCAGATCACTGTGCAGACCGCCTTCCCCGCCACGCCGCTCTACGCACGCCTCAAGCAGGAAGGCCGCATCCTACGCGACGAAGCCTGGGACCTCTGCACGCTATTCGACGTGAACTTTCAACCGACAAAGATGTCCGTCGCTGAACTCGAAGCCGGTCTCCGCAACCTCATCCACCGCATCTACGAAGACGACGTAGTCGCCGCCCGCCGCTCCGCCTTCCAGCGCAACTACCGCCGCAAACAACGCGAGCGCACGGTCAAACCTGCAGTCCACAAATCAGCCCAGCACCGCTCCTCAGCAGCATAGGTCATTTTCTCAATGAAATGCGTGCCCCAGAACATGCCCTGAGCTTGCCGAAGGGTCCCTCGCATTTGGGACCGGGAAAAGGAGCTCAGACTTTGATAAGGTCTCCTGAACATTGAGTGCGGGTGCCCATTCTAACCGCCGTTTTGTCGCGGTTAGGACGGGAAACGATAAACCTCGACCCTCACGCTCCCGGAGGGAGCAAACGAGAATAGCCCAGGGTGGAAACCCTGGGCTTCAACGTTTTGTCAGGACCGCGCCCCGGAGGGCCGCGCGACCGAATCACGAGAGTTACAAGCACCCAATAGGTTGCTTATCAAGACCGACAACTGTTCACTTTTTGACTGGTCACGGCTTCCTGCACCGCCAGCAACGTCTCGAGCAACCCCTTCAACAAATCCAGCCGTAGCGCATTCGCCCCATCCGACATCGCATGCTCCGGATCGTCATGCACCTCGAGAAACAATCCATCGACACCCGCCGCTACCGCCGCCCGCGCAAGCAATGGAATAAATTCCGGCTGTCCCCCGCTCACGCCATTCGCAGCCGATGGCTGCTGCACCGAGTGCGTCCCGTCAAATACTACCGGCGCGATCTCCCGCATCACCGGCAGCGACCGGTAATCCACCACCAGCGTGTTGTATCCGAAACTTGCTCCCCGCTCCGTCAGAAACACCCGCTCATTCCCTGTCGAGCGAACCTTCTCTACGGGATGCTTCATATCCCACGGCGCTACAAACTGTCCCTTTTTGATGTTCACTGCACGCCCGGTCTTCCCCGCTGCCACCAGCAGGTCAGTCTGCCTGCAAAGGAACGCCGGGATCTGCAACACATCGACATGCTCCGCCGCCACCTCGCAATGTTCCGGCTCGTGTACGTCAGTCAGAACCGGCAGGCCGGTATCTTTCGCCAGCCGCCCAAGCATCTTCGTGCCCTCAACCAGCCCCGGCCCGCGAAAACTTTTCACGCTCGTCCGGTTGGCCTTGTCGTAGCTGGCTTTAAAAATGTAGGGAACGTCCAGATCGCTCGTGATCCGCTGAATGGCCTCCGCCATCTTGCGCACATGCGTCTCAGACTCAATCACGCACGGGCCGGCTATCAGAAACAGCCGCCCCTCTCCAATCCTTACCGGTCCAATCTCAAACGTATGGCTCACGACCCCGATTTTACCCGCTCGATCACCCCCGGAGGGAGAATCGAAACTAGCCCAGGGTGAAACCCTGGGTTCTAAGATTCATAAGATCCAACCGTCCCGTAGGGCCGGACGAATTGGTGTCGTTGGCTGCCCGGTCCGGGGTGCCGGGTGCCCCATGTCTCCTCTTTTGGAGACATGGGAAACCACAAAGTCTCACTCACATCACAACAACCGGTCCCACGCTCTTTGTGCCCCCATTCATCGTGCAGCCTCATCGCGCGATGAGTGGGAGGACATACATCTGTGTGTGCCCCCGGTCCCTCGCACTTGGGAACCGGGGAGTCTCTCTCTCATCACAACAACCGGCTCCGCGACCACTGCACCATGGCCCGATCAAGCGTATTCAGTGCCTGATCACTGAATGACCGTCACCGAATCCGTCTTCTCCGCCCTGTGTTTCGCCCGATTCCCAAAGCTCGCCTTCACAAATTGCTGGAACAGCGGATGCGGCTCCAGCGGCTTCGACTTGAACTCCGGATGGAACTGGCACCCGATGAAGTACGGATGGCCAGGAATCTCCACCATCTCCACATACGTCGAGTCCGGCGTCGACCCGCTGATCTGCAATCCGCCGCCCGTCAACAGCGCCTCATACTCGCGGTTGAATTCGTACCGATGCCGGTGCCGCTCGCTGATCTCGGTCGCACCATACACGCGATGCGCGAGCGTATCCGGCTGGATCACGCACGTCCATGCCCCCAGCCGCATCGTTCCGCCCATTTCTTCCACGCCCAGCAACTCACGCAGCTTGTAGATCACCCGATGCTGCGTCGCAGGATCGAACTCGCTCGAATTCGCGTCCTTCAGACCGCACACATTCCGCGCATATTCGATACAGGCCGTCTGCATCCCCAGACAAATCCCGAAGTAGGGAACCTTCTTCTCGCGCGCATAACGGATCGCGTTCAGCATCCCCTCGATCCCGCGCTTTCCAAATCCGCCCGGCACCAGGATTCCGTCGAAACCCTCAAGCTGCGATTCGTAGCCCTTGTCGTCCGGCGTCTTTGACTCAAGCCCCTCCGCCTCGATCCACGTCACATTCAGCTTCAGGTTCTCCGCAATGGCCCCATGCGTGAGCGCCTCTTTCAGGGACTTGTAGCTGTCCTCGTACTCCACGTACTTCCCCACGATGGCAATATTCACATCGTCCTTCGGGTGATGCACGCGGTGAATCAGCTCCTTCCACTTGCTCAGGTCCGCCTCAGGGACATCCTTATGCAGATACTTCAGGATCAGCCCGTCCAGCCCCTCCTGCGCGAAGTTCAGCGGCACCTCGTAGATCGAAGGCACCGTCGTAGCTCCGATCACCGCCCGTTCCTCCACGTTGCAGAACGCCGCAATCTTCTGCCGCATATCCTTGCCCAGGTTCCGGTCGCTCCTGCAAAGCAGCACATCCGCCTGGATTCCGATGCTCAGCAGTTCCTTCACCGAGTGCTGCGTCGGCTTCGTCTTTAACTCCTGCGCAGCGGCAATCCACGGCACCAGCGTCAGGTGAACGAAAACCGTATTCTCGCGCCCCAACTCCTGCCGCATCTGGCGGATCGCCTCCAGAAATGGCAGCGACTCAATATCGCCCACCGTCCCGCCGATCTCCACGATCGTCACGTCCGCCCCGTTCGCCGAAACCTTCCGCATGGCGTTCTTAATTTCATTCGTCACGTGCGGAATCACCTGCACCGTCTTCCCCAGGTAATCGCCACGCCGCTCCTTCAGAATGATCTGCTCATAGATCCGACCCGTCGTCAGGTTGTTATCGCGAGAGAGTGGTGCATGCGTAAACCGCTCGTAGTGCCCGAGATCCAGATCCGTCTCCGCCCCGTCATCGGTCACGAAAACTTCGCCGTGCTGAAACGGCGACATCGTTCCCGGATCGACATTCAGATAAGGGTCAAACTTCATCAGGTTCACGCGTAGTCCGCGGCTTTCGAGCAGGCACCCGATCGACGCCGCGGCAAGACCCTTGCCTAAACTGGACACAACTCCACCCGTCACAAAGACGTACTTTGCCGACATCGCTGCAACCTCACTATTTAATTGTTGGGATTGGCCGTACCTGGTGGGCACAATCAAGTATGGCAGAAACCCTGCCCGCAATGAAAGACCAAATGGAGATCCACGTGCTCGTGCCCCTCCCTCGCCCGTAAAGTTAGCTTTCCGCAGCTACTTCTAAATCCGACAGCCCTCCGCCGCCGCCCCGCACGACACCCGCTTTTGTGGAAATTCGGTCGGCATTCTCAGTCGCGATGGTGACGCCATAAACCGAGTTACCGATCCCATCGCATGTATACTCCCACTTGTTCATCAACCACCATTTTTCAGGGGGACCAATGCTGGGTATTCGCTGCTCCGTCACTCGTATTTTCCTTCCCGCTCTTCTTGCCCTTTCATCTGCAGTTTCCATAGCTCAAGCGCCCGCGCAGGATGCGGCGCAACCCTCGCCGGCCCAGCCGTCCGCTTCCTGTCCGGCACTAGGCGATTCCACCATCGCCGTGAACTCCGCCGTTGAGGCCAAAGTGATGGGCGTGGACTCCTCGAAACTGAAGCCCGGCAAGGAGATCTGGTTCAAAGTCGCGCGCGGCGTCATCTACGACAACTGCAGGCTCGAACCAGACTCCGTCGTGTACGCGCACGTCCTGTCCGCATCCGGTGGCAAGGGCGCTACCTCCTCTGATCTTGCCCTCTCCTTTGACCACGCCGATTGCTCCGGTCACGACAAGCAGGCGTTCAAACTCCATCTCATCGCCATTACCGGTCCGGCAGA
>Ga0207695_10000500_pt1 | contig 83527 bp, 68 predicted proteins | sample KBSC54metaG_FD_184354 | JGI IMG/M metagenome (GOLD analysis project Ga0207695, IMG submission 184354) | Corn rhizosphere microbial communities from Kellogg Biological Station, Michigan, USA - KBS C5-4 metaG (SPAdes) (version 2) | ecosystem: Host-associated > Plants > Roots > Rhizosphere > Soil...
CACGCAGCACACCCGATACGCTGACGCCCAGAATCTTCTGGCGCACCATCGCCCAACGCGGCGGCTGGCTGGCCCGCAAGCACGATGGCCGCCCCGGCTGGAAAGCATTGTGGGATGGCTGGCACCAGATCGCCCTGATGGTCCAAGGCGCCGCCCTCATCGCCAGCGGCTAACGCCAGGAAATGTGTATAAGGGTGAGCCGAATCGGGAGCGCGTCTCAAAGAGCGCTCGGGAATCCGGGGCGGCGCGATTACGCTTTGCCCGCGGCGTGGACAGGAGGGTTCCCGGCTGGTCGGAAGCGTCTTTGCGAGTGGGGGCGAGAAATGCAGGAGCCTGCAAGTTCAAATCTTCAGGAATTGGATGGGATCTCGACGGCGAGGATGGAAATGTCATCCCGCGCGTCGGCATCACCGGTCCAGGCATCGACTTGATGCAGGATTTCTTCGATGCTTTCTTGCAGGGGTTTCTCTCGGTTTGTTTCGATGATCTTTTGCAATCGCTCGACGCCAAGCTGGGCGCGGTCGCCGTTCATGGCTTCGGTGATGCCGTCGGAGTAGAGGTAGACGCGGTCGCCGGGTTGGAGGTGGATCGAATGCTGCTGGTAGCTTTCGCCGATGCCGATGGGGAGATCGGTGCCTTCGAGCAATTGCGATTTTCCATTTTGATCGCAGCGAATAGCGCCGGGATGGCCGGCGGAGACATAGGTGAACTCTCGCGTCGTGGCATTCAGCACGGCATAGAAGATCGTCAGGAACTGAGCGGCGGCGGGGTTCCAGGCGAGCTTGCGGTTGAGATGCTCGGCCACACCAGCCGGGCCGGCGGGGCGGGAGCCTTCGGGGCCGGTGTCGATCAGGATCGAATCAGAGCCGTCCGAAAGCGAAAGAAGGCGGGTCGCGGAGATTGCCAATAAGGCCGCGGGGACGCCATGCCCGCTGGCATCGAGAACATACATCCCAACGTTTTCCGCATCGAAAGCAAATACATTTAATGCGTCGCCCGCCAATTCCGCGCAAGGCCGAAAGGCCCAGGCGAATTTTAAGGATCCAACCACGGGCGGCGCGGTTGGCAGAAACGCTTCCTGCACCTTGGCTGCCGCCTCAAGTTCCTGGCGGGTGCGATCGGTCGCCTCGGACAATTCCTTATTGGCCTGCTGAAGTTCATAATTGCGCTGGCTCAGGTCCCGCTCGAGCGCCAGCACCTGTGCGACGGTCTGTTTGAGTTTGAGCTGCGTCTGGATTCGCGCCAGCACGACTGCAAAATCGAGCGGCTTGGTGACGTAATCGTTTGCACCCAGGCGCATCGCCTCGACGATTTCCTGGCTCCGGTTGAGAGCCGTCGTCATGATCACCGGCAGTTGCGTCGGGTCATACTGCTCGCGCAATTGCGATAGCAGATCCATACCGCTGACTTCCGGCATCATCACATCGAGCAACACCAGATCCGGGTGATGAGCCGACACGCTTTCCATCGCGGAAGGCGCGTCACCGGCGATGAGCGTGGCGAATCCTTTGTGCTTGAGATGACGCCGCAATGCTTCCCGGCCCGATTCGTCGTCATCGACGATCAGGATGGAGCCCTCGGAAATGGTCTGCGGCCCCGGCTCAAGCACAGTGGCCGCTGATTCCCCTTCTCGCATGTGCTCGCAATAACAAAGCGTGGGCCACGAAGAGGAACGACTTTCGGTAAAGATCGAAAGCGCTCTTCGTGGCCCGCGGTGAACTCTGGATATTCGGCGGTTAGCGGCCGGGCATAACTTGCGCCGTATCATGGCCAACATCGCCTTCGGCGTGGCAGGCCACCAGGGTGCCGGCAAACATCGCCATCACCAGGGAGAGAAGAATAAATCGCTTCATGAGTCACTCCTGTGAAAAAGGGACAAAGTTGCATGGACGGCGACAAAATGCGTGCCATCCGACATGATTACTTCTTATTGGCCAACGACGACGTGCGAGACGCTGTGCGGATGATCCACGTCCGCTTCGGCATGGCAGCCGACGAGGGACGCGATGATCGAAACAGACAAAACAGCAAACACGATCTTCTTCATGAGCAAACCTCCGAGAAAAGGGTTTTTCAGGCGCCTTACGAATGAGTCATAGCGTGCTCATGCAATGCGTGTGCCGAAACGGCTGAGCCCCTTGGCGGGATGTGAAGGATCATTATCATGAGGCCCGCACATGGCTAAACCTGAACCGCAGCTTGACGTGCTGGTGCTGGGCGAACATCCAGCGGCTTATTTCGCGGCGGCATTGCTGCGACAGAACGCGAAGATCAGCGTCCTTCACAGCACCATCCCCGACGAGGTGCAGCCGGACCGGCTGGTCATCATCAATCCCGATTTTTTCAAATTGCATCCGCTGCTTGAGCCGTTGCGGCGCAAACTCGATGTCGTTTCGACATACGGCTTGCAGTTTTTGTCTCCGGAGCCGCCGACGCAAAGCGAATATCGCCACAAGTCGGCGATGGCTTATGTCGCTTCGTACAAAGCGGTTCGCGAATGCCTGGTATCGGTGGCCGAGGCGCAGAAAGTGGAGATGATCCGGCCCAAGTCACTGGTCATTCATCGACTGGATGAGAAGGGGGCCGAGATCTCGACGGCCAAAGCGATGCTTCGGCCCAAGATGCTGATCGTTTGCGGCCAGCTTCCCGAAGCGCAGCAGAAGATGCTGGGATTGCCCGAAAGCTGGGGGCCGGATGTGGTTCACCGATATTCGATTTTGAAATTGCAGGGCACGAAATGGATGGACCTGGGCAGCCGGCCGGTGATTCCCATGTGCCTGAATTTGCAGGAAATGCTGGCATGGGGATGGGCGCTGCCGGGCAATCGATGCGTGCAGTTGTCGGTGGTGCAGCCGGTCGAATCGCTGTCGCGCGTGCGCCCGAATGAGCTGATGGGACAGTGGATCGACGTGCTGAAGAGCCACAACGTTCTGAACGCGAAAAATGATGTGCCGATGGACGCGATGATCAGCCTGGATCTGCCACTGGCGGGGGCGCTGGCGCATGAAGGCGTCGCCAATCGCACGCTGCTGGTCGGACCGGCGGGGGGCTTCTACTCCGCTTGCGGAGAAGACATCTATCCCAACTGCTGGTCGGCACGATTTGCTGCGGAGGTGATCAAGAAGGCCCTGCGCGAAACTCATCTGCAGGACGCCTTGTCACCCTATCGCCAGCAATGGCGGACTACGCTCGGCGATTACCTGCGCGGCCCCCAGCAGAACCTGCGATTTCTGCTGCCGATGGTATACCGGAATCCGAAAATGACGGCCCGCCTGACCGAAGCCATCCTGACGGGCAAAAGCGTGGTCCGGTAAAATCGAGTTCCCATAATAACGGTCCTGTAAAGAGCGATGCCGCCGGTGATACCGAAATTTGGATAATTTGGTTAATATGGGTAATATTTTGTCGGCGACAAATTCGGGTTTGTGTGGATTTTTTCTGCGCGTTGTCCTCCATGAACTCCAGTAAGTCTTGTTGCAAAATGTCTTTATGCGAAATTCATGACTGACAATAGTCGCTACAGAATCGGCGAAAGTTGCGTCGATAGCAGCAGCATTGACGCATAGCCAGAAGCGTCGAGAGCAGGGCGATGGAATCGTCCGCTTCCCTTGGTTGCCGGCTTGGCTGCCCGGCGCACCGCGGAGAGATGATGAACCCAGTTCAAAACACGGGGGCGACCAATGCCCTTCAGAAGATTTACTCCAACCCCATTCGCAAGCAGTTGCCGACCGACGGCTCCACGCCCATGAAGGCGACCGATCGCCTGGAATTGTCCGGCGCCAGTCACCTGCTGGCGGCGCTGAAGGCCAACAGCGGCGTTCGCGCCGACAAGGTTGCAGAGATCAAGGCTCAGATCGCGGCGGGGACGTATGACGCTGATGGATCGAAGCTCGACTCGGCGACGGATAAGCTGCTGGATGAGCTGAATAAGTAAATCCAATTGATTGAAGTAGGCGCACCGCCAGGCGGCACAAATTCATTTTTGAGTCGCCTGGCGGTTTTGCGCGCACTGGAACATGGTAAAATCTGCGCCTGATGTCTTCGGGCTCGCTGTCGTCCGGTTCTTCACGATTCGACGAACGCGCGGTTCCCTGCCCTGGTTGTTATTACGATCTTCGCGCTTTAGCTGGGGATGTTTGTCCTGAATGCGGGCTGGAGGTCGGCGCAAACTTCGTCGCGGGCTCACAGGTTCCATTCGCGCATCGCCATTTGCTGGGATTCTGGCGCGCCTATTGGCGAACGGTCCGTCAAGTCACCTTCAGACCCAGGCGCTTTGCATTGCATGCGTTTCGTCCAGTGGAGTACCGCGATGCACGATTCTTTCAACATGTGACCGTGCTGCTGGCGTCGTTGGCCGTGGCGGGGTTGATGATTGTGGCCAGCCATTGCGGCTATCCCGTCAGTCCGCTGATCACTCGTTTGACCCCTGCTACGCGAGTTGAGCCTTTTGATATTGCCGCCCATGTCGTCCTGTTTGGGAGCATTTGGCTCTTTTTCTTTCTCATCACTGGATTAAACAGCTATTTCTTTCATCCGGCACATCTGCTAATCGAACAGCAGAATCGTGCAGTGGCGATGAGCTATTACGCCTCGGGGCCACTGGCTTGGGTAGCCGGGCCGTCATTGCTTCTCATCGCCGCAATCCTCATTCAGCGGACACATTGGGCACGCATGCCGATGGTGGGTTTTCTCGCCCTCGGCCTTTGCACCGCTGCGGCAGCCATAGCCTTCTTTATTGGCTTGTTCTGGTTGATGACCACCAAGTGGCTTTCGGAAGGACTGATCCCAAGAGTTCGCCGGCGCGCCAGCGCATTGGTCATGATCCAGCCCGTTATGGTTCTTGTGGCACTTGGCGTGTCTTATCTTCTGGTGCCGCTGGTCTATTTCCTGGCGGTTGCGTTCATCGACAGTCTACGGGCTTGAAACCAGAGGAATGGCCTTTACTTGGACTGCCAGCTCCCCGCGAAAACGTAAATGCGATAGATCGGACAATAGACCGTTGCGCGACCCGAGGCGCTCAACGCATATATGAATGGCTGATAACCCGATGTGCTGGGATCGTCCGGAATCGCCGGCAAATAAGCGGGCATCAATTCATCGAGCTTCTTAGGCAGTATTCCCTGATGATCAACGGCGTAAAGGTGAAGCGCCATGACCACCGCACCGATCCGGCGATAGGCAAGATACCGGCAATAGGTGGCCAGCATTCCTTCGGGCCAGGGGCCCATTCTTTCATCGGTGATCAACCATGACCGGAGATTTGGACCCTGTTTCTCATCGCGCGGGGGCAGCGTAGCCAAACCGGAATCGAAAGAGAGATCTGGTTCGTTGGCCAATCGTGCTAGAGCAAAATGCCGGCGCGCCGAGCGGACAGCGTCGAGCCGCACCGAAGGCTCGAGCAGCTCATCCATCATCCATTGCGATTCAATCGATTCTGAATTGAATCCGGCTCGGCGAATATCGCGCAGGCCTTCGCTATAGCAAGTGGTTTCAAACGCGTGGCGCAGCTCGCGCTCATCGGATAGAAATGCAATGAAATCGCGGATTCTCTTTCGATAAGCATCCGTATTTCTCGCAATCAGATCGAGCTGCGTCTTGCCAGGCTGAGCAAACTGCACCGTTGCCTGAACGCCGGAGGCATCCACATTCAATGATTCCCAGAACATGTCGTGGAGCTGGGCATCGGCCCTCATCGCACGGCCGATCTGGACGATATCGAGAATGTGATCGATAGAGGCATCAAAGTTACCCGCCTGCCATTCCTGCGATGCCAGACGCGAAAGGATATCCGCAAGCCCGGCGTCTCTGGATGAGTCATGCTCAACATCTCGATCGACTTCGTGAATCGAATGCAATAAAGGGCGCGATCGCGATTGACGCACCAAATTGAGTGACGGTGCGAAATCGGCCAATATTTTTTGCCAGGCAGATTGCTGCCGGAACGGCACATCGAGCCACAGGCTGTTTTTTTGCAGAAAACGGTATTGGGCTTCGCTCAGGTGAAATTGATGCGCTGCCTGCGCGACCAGGATCGCTCCATTTTTTTCTTGTGGAATGGGTGGGGACTGTAAGTCCGCGGGAGATGAGGGCTCGCCGCGCGTTTTGGCTTCAGTAAGAAAGGCTGCGACGCGCTGGTTCGCAAAATGACCCCACCAGACTCGAATGCCGGCTGCGAGCGTGATTAAAAGCAAGAGAATGAGCGTGATCCGCCTGAGCCAGCGCCGTCTTGGCGGCAATGGGATTGTCCCATCGATGCCTATCGTCTTCGAATCATTTTGCGTTGGATCCGCCATTTCGAGTCTTTATTGAGATCGTATCAGGCTACTCAATTACAATTGCTTTGAAGGCGCCGGAATTCCAACGAAATCCATCAGTTGTGATTTCCCGATCTCCCCTTGTCCGGCGGCGGGTTGTGGATAGAGTATCCTGCCCCAATGGAAGAATTTTCACCCGGAAAACCGATTCTGGTGGCCTTGGCGGGTTGGATCCTGCCGGGCTCTGGATATCTCATCATTGGCCAGCGGTCGCGCGGTATCACGATCGGTCTGACCATCATCATTCTGTTTTTCCTGGGTCTTCTGATTGGCGGTGTGCGAGAGTTGGAAGTTCCGGGTTATGGGCCAACCGCCAACAAAATCCGCGTCGCTTCGCGGGGCGGATATGGAGCCAGCGAAGCTTACGCGAGCGATGATCTGGAAGAGGGGCCGTGGGTGATGACCCGCCATCCGCTGGATGAAATTCGCAACAAGCCCTGGTCGATCCCACAGATCATGATGGGGCCGATCGACCTTCTTTGCGATATGTGGTCGCTGCAGGCATCGCAACGGGTGAGCGAAGCGTCGCACGCGATTGGAACGCGATCGCACAGCCGGACGAATGAGATTGGCGTGCTATACACGGCAGTGGCGGGATTACTCAATCTGCTGGCGATTATCGATTCCGCTTATCGCGCGGGACAGGGCGGGGAAGCGGGGAAAGCCGCGTGATTTCCACCATCCTGGCTTATCGTCCGTTTCTCGACCCGCTGCCGGTCTGGCCCAATTCGGTTTGGCCCTGGCTGATCGTGCCGTTGTGTGTGGCGGTGGCGATTGTCTACAAATCGATCCGTTGCCGAACAATGGACCGCGTTCCGCGCGAGGCGGCGGGAATCACGTTCTGGATTTTGATTTGCATGGCGGCCGCTGCGGTGGCGCTGGCGGTCATCGTGCGCGGGATCGTCGAATAAGACGGGGAAGATTTAAGCGGCAGTCGTTCGGGTGCGCCGCGGCTTCAGGCGGATCACCGTTTCCAATCCCATCAAGTGACAGGCGGCAAGATAAACTAGCCCGCCGACGCCCATGATGATTACCAATTGCGCGAGCCAGATCGTGCGACGTTCGCCGGTGGGATAGCCCGGGATGTGCTGGACGGCGTAACATGCCACTCCCATGGCGAGGGTACCGATGAGCATTTTGATCACCGGCACGACGCTCTTGTGCAGATCGAGCCCGCCGATCTTGCGATTGAGCATCCAGATCATCACGACCGCTTGAATCGCGAAGCTGACGAGCGTGCCGACGGCCATGGCCGACTCACCCATCCACCAGAGCAGCGGAAGTTCGACTACTAGGTTGAGAAGAATGTTGACAATTGACATAACTAAGGGCGTCGTCATGTCATGGATCGCGTAATAGGCTCGGTTCACGATCTGCAACGCGCTGAAGGCCCAAATCGCGCCGGCATAGAACGTCACTGAGCGGGAGATCAAGGCTGCGTCTTGAGCATGAATGTGGCCATTGAGAAACAGCAGCTTCACCGCTGGCGTGCTCACGAGGATGAGACCCAAGCTGGCAGGAAGACCTTCCCACAGGGCGGCCTCGATGCCGTGGCGAAGGACGCTGCGAAACCGATTGCGATCCTTATCCAAGGCGTCGCTGCTGAGATTGGGGAAGACGGCCGTAGCCAGCGCGATCGCGAAAACTCCGAGCGGAAATTGATACAGGAACTGCGCCAGGTCGAGCCGGCGGGGCGCGCCGAGGACCATCGGGTAGCGAACCATGTGATGAAAAAAGTGGAAATGCGTGATGATTCGACCCGCACTGTCCACATCCTGCATGAGGGCGAAAGAAATGCCTTTATCCAGCAGCACTGAAAGCTGAAGCACTCCCGCCCCCAGCGCTACCGGCAGCGAAAGCAGCAGCATTTTGCGAATGGCTGGCGTCCAGAAGCGCAGGACCGGCTTGAAGCGGAATCCCACCGCGCGCAACGAAGGCAGCAGCATCGCGACCTGCAAGACACCGGCTACCAGTACGACCATCGCCAGCCAGTAGGCGAGCTTCGTTTGCAGGATGATCGTTTCGGCGCGCGGCGTATTGGTATGCAGCCCAAGAATCCACGCGCCCATCAGAAGAATCGCAATGTGGCAGACGTTGAGGATAATCGGCGCCGCGGCGGGGATGCCAAATCGGCGATGCACTTGAAGGATGCCGCTCAGAAACGCAACGCCGCAAATCATCAGCACGTACGGCAGCATGATCGCCGTCAACTTCAGCATCAGCAGGCGCTCGGGCCGGCCTCGAGAAGTCCAGGCAATACAAGCCGCGAGAATGACTTCGCCGACAACGGTGATGCCCAGCAGAATGACGGCCAGGAGATTCACCGCCGCCGCCGCGAAGAGATTGGCTTCCTGTTCGCCCTCTTCCTTGATGGCTTTCGTGTAAAGCGGGATGAAGGCGGCCGAGAGAGCGCCTTCGCCCAGCAGCTTGCGGAAAAGATTGGGAATCGTGAAGGCAACAGTGAAAGCAGATGCGACCAGCCCCGTGCCCAGATAATGTCCCGCGACGATCTCGCGCCCTAGGCCCATGATTCGGCTGACGAGGGTCAGGCCGCCGATCAGGCGCGCATGGCCGATGAAGGAGCGGGAGCGAGCGTCCGTTGCGGAAGCGTCGTGAGGTCGGGCGATAGTGGCCGAGGATGTGGAGATGGGGATGGTGGACATTCCGTTGTCTTTGTCGCGCTGCATCCGGGCAACGCACTATTGAATTTCTATTCCAAGCGTCTGAGAAGCGGTCCGCTCTTGCGTCGCGATTAAATTAGGCGAATCAGTAAGTTTTTTCTTCAATGCTTCGGTCGCGCCGCGCACATCATCTGCTGCAATCACCGCGGAGGAAACTGCGACTGCTTTTAATCCGCTCGCTAAGACTTCATCGACATTTTGGGCAGTAATTCCCGCAATGGCGACGGCGGGAATTCCAATACTCGATGCGACTTCCCGTGCATAGGCCGGGCCGGGCAGAAAATCGCGCGGCTTGGTCGCGCTGCGGAAAAACGGACCCACGCCAATGTAATCCGCGCCGTCCCGAACCGCCTTGCGCGCCTGCTCGATGCGATGCGTGCTGACTCCGACGATCTTGCCCGGTCCGATGAGCTTTCGCACCTGGTTGGCAGGCAGATCCTCTTGTCCAACGTGTACGCCATCGGCATCGCTGAGGATCGCAATATCGGGCCGATCATTAATGATGGACAGAACGCCGTGCTTTCGACAAAGCGCCACAAACTGCTTTGCCCGCGCGAGCAGCTCTCCACCATCCAAATCCTTTTCGCGCAATTGGATACAGTCGGCACCGCCCGCGATCGTTTGCTCGACCGTCTCCAGCCAGGGCCTTCGGCACAGCGCTTCGGTGATCAAAACATAGAGACGAACTTCTGAAAATCTGGTTCCGCTTTGAAGGGTTCGGGCCAGCTCCTGCTCGATGCCATAGAAGTGGTATCGCAACAGTTCGATATTTCGCGCCGATGCTGCGGATTCCGTCTTCAAATACTCTTCAATGCTCCGCAAAGCTTCGCCCAGTCGCTTACCTGAGGCAGTGACCACATGGCTCAGATCCTCGCGGCTCTGTTCCGACGGCGTTTTGTTATCCACACCCACATCGGCCGCGATATCGCGGTGCAAAATGGCTGTTTTGAGCATCGGGGCCAGTGCTTGCGTCAATTGATGGCGAACGTCTTTCAACGCTGCCGAGATTGAGCTATCGTTGAGGACGAACCGCGCATAATCTTCCAGAACGCGCAGCGCTTCACGCGCGCGGTTGGCGTTGGCATCGAGCAGTCTGAGGATTGGGCCGGTCATGCGTTGCCCCTCGCAGGGCCGATTATAACGGTAGCCGCTGGCGGGCGTCAGTGGATGGGAGCGTTTTGCAAAGCTATGAATCAGCGGCATCGCGATTTTAACAAGGCAGTGAGTAAGCTTCGTGCCGGCAGGCTGTCGCCAGCGCCGCTCAAGATTTCCGGACGTGGGGATGAGCCCTACAATGCCGGGCCGATGAATGAAGTAAACCAGATCGTTTGCGCCAATTCCATTGACTGGCTCAATGAGCGTCCCAAAGGGTGGGTGGATCTGGTTTTTGCCGATCCTCCGTTCAACATCGGCTACCTCTATCACGGCTACGACGATCGCAAAAAGACCGAAGATTACCTCGAGTTCAGTCGGCAATGGATCAAGGCGGTTCATCGCGCTTTGAGTCCGACCGGCTCTTTTTATCTGGCGATTGGCGATGATTATGCCGCCGATTTGTGTGTGATCGCCCGGCGGGAAATCGGCTTTAATCTGCGCAATTGGCTGATCTGGCATTACACGTTTGGCCAGCAACCCAAACGCAAGTTCGCTCGAAGCCATACGCACATTCTTTATTTCACCAAGGACGAGGCAGAATTCACGTTTAACTCCGATGCCATTCGAGTGGCCAGCGCCCGCCAGACGACCTACGCCGATGCCCGGGCCAATCCGAAAGGTAAGCTGCCGGACGATGTCTGGTTTCTGCGGCCCCAGGAAGCGCCGGAGCCGCACTTTGCGCCGGAATGTGACACTTGGAACGTGAGCCGGGTGTGCGGGACGTTCAAGGAGCGCGAAGGGTGGCATGGCTGCCAAATGCCGATTGGGGTGCTGAATCGGATCATCGCCGCCAGCTCGAATCCGGGCGATATCGTGCTCGATCCATTCAATGGCTCGGGAACGACGGTCGTTGCGGCGGCTCTTCTGGGCCGAAAGTACATTGGCATCGACCAGTCGGAAGAATATGTCGGCTACGCCCGCAGCCGGCTGGATCATGCGCTGCAATCGGCCGGTAAAAACGGCAAATCAAATCATTTGACCCATGAAGTTTTTGCTGCGGCCACCGATCCGGCAAGGGCTTCTAAAGTGTTAACCGAGACGGACGCTTTTGGGCGAAAGCGCGTCGCCCGGCGCAAGGCCGCTAAGAGCGCCTAAGCAGCTAAATCTGCGACATGAAAAGCAGAAACGCGGTCGTGAGAAACGCAAACAGGGCTGCCAATTTGCGATAGCGTGAATTGACAATCACCATCGCGAGCATCGCCAGCAGCAAGCCCATTCCTGCCAGAAGTGGGGACAGAAACATCCAAGTCCAGAATAAGGCAATTCGGATCGCATCCGTCTTCGGATGAACTTCGTGGACTACCCCCAGCCCAATCGGCAGGACGACAAGCAGGACCAGGCAGGTTAACGCCACCCCACGAAAAATGCGGTGTACAACGACCTTCCCGACCGAGCCCGAGTTTTCGCTACCGCACTGATTTACGTCACCACCCATTTCAATCTTAAAATCGGCAGTGCGCGGGCGGGAAATAAGCGAACACGAATCATTCACGCGAGATTTAAATCCGCCGCATTTCCATCTCGTTCAGCAAGCCGTTCCGATAACCGGCCTGAACGCTGGCAGCGCTTTTGTTCTTGAACAAGGCAAGCCGCCTTGTTGAGCAAGGGACTTTTGAGGCGACTCGTAATACAAACATTTATTGGACAAATGGATACGTACGCTCACGTCATCTTCCCCGGCAATGAGGCTTGGTTGATCGCGTGCAACCTATGTACAACAGGCGTACATTATTTGCCATCCTACAGGGAACGAGCCATGCTCTTTGAATCACCTTCAGATCGCGCTTTTGCGATTGCGATTTCACGATTGGCCCATTGCAATCCATTCCTTCCTGAGCGGATGCAATGCGAGCGCGAGGCATTGGGCGAGGAGTTCACAGAACTGGATGTGGTCTGGAGTGTCAGCAAGGATTGGGAGGGTGACCGCGCCAATATCCGCCGGATTCAAACTCGCGCGGAAAGCCTTTCGCAGCAACTGCGCCATCGGCTCGCAACCGGCGCATCGCCATCGGATGAAGACCTGCGGCTGTACGAAGACCTCGCCGCCTACCTGCTCTATTACCGCGTGAAGCGCGTCTTTCAGGAGGTGGTGAACGGCTCCGTCGCCAAGCCGCGCGAGCGAATTGCGGAGCTGTACGATCAGTTTGCCCAGGACGCCGCTCATTTCCTGGCCATCCCGGGCGTGAAGCTGCCGAGCGGATATCAGACGCCGCATCTATTCGCGATCTTCTTCCAGATTCGCCGGGCGTTTCATCACATCTTTCGCAATATCGTCGGCAGCTCGATGCCCGCCGCCCGCCTGCGCGCTTCGATCTGGCAATCGATCTTCACGCATGACATGGCCCGCTATCGCCGGCTGCTGTTCGAGCGCATGCATGATCTGACGACGCTGATCACCGGCCCATCCGGGACCGGCAAGGAACTGGTCGCGCGGGCGATCGCGCTATCGACATACATCCCATTCGATGCCAAAAATCGCGCGTTTGCTGATGATTTCAATGAGCTGTTTCATCCGCTGAACTTGTCGGCAATGTCGCCGACGCTCATCGAATCGGAACTCTTTGGCCATCGTCGCGGCGCTTTTACTGGAGCTTTGGAAGACCGCATCGGATGGCTCGAAGCATGCCAGCCACTCGGGACTGTTTTTCTCGATGAAATTGGCGAGCTGGATCCGACGATTCAGGTCAAACTACTTCGCGTACTTCAAACCCGCACCTACCAGCGTCTCGGCGACACGCGCACGCGCGAGTTTAAAGGCAAAATCATCGCCGCCACCAATCGCGATCTTTCAAAGGAAATGGCCAGCGGCCGATTCCGCAGCGATTTTTATTACCGCATTTGCTCCGACATCATCGCGACTCCAAGCCTGCGCGATCAGCTGCGCGAAGCATCGGATGATCTGCGGGCGATGGTGCTGTTCATCGCGCGAAGACTGACGGGCGAAGAGGAAGCCGAGCAGCTTGCCGACGAGGTGGATTCATGGGTGGCCCGTCATCTGGGTCACAATTATCCCTGGCCCGGCAATTTCCGTGAGCTGGAGCAGTGCGTGCGGAATGTGCTCATCCGCCACGAATATCACCCGCAGGCAATTTCTTCATCCGATCCGGGAACGCAATTAGTGGATGCGATCAATGCCGGGAAGCTGACCGCGGATGATCTCCTGCGCCGGTATTGCACGCTGGTTTATTCGCGCACTCGAAATCTCGAAGAAACCGCGCGTCGCCTCGCCCTCGATCGTCGCACAGTCAAGAGCAAAGTGGATCCGGAAATCCTCTCAGCGGTTCGAGGTGTTGCGGAAGTGGTCGAGGATTAACCGCTACCTGGACTTCTCACCAGGACCGAGACTGACAATCGTCATCGGATCGAACGTGAAATCGCGCATGAGTTGCTTGAGAGACTGAGGAGTTACCGCGTTGAGCGTCGCCATGTCCTGCTCGAGGGAGCGGTATTCGCGATTGTAGATCCACTGGCCGCCGATCGAGCGCATGCGGCCGAGGGGAATTTCGCCCTGCAGCACCAGACCGCTGGCGATCTTGTTGCGGGCGCGCTCTACTTCATCATCGGTAATGTCGTTCTTGGCCTTCTCGAGCTCGGCCAGCGCGATCTTCATCGCCTGCTCGGTGCGGGCAGGATCGGTCGTCAGCGCGAGATAAAAACTGCCGCAACCGTCGTGGGGATAGAAGCCAAAATCGGCTTCTTCCGCAATCGCATTATCAACCAATGCCCAATAGAGCCGGCTTCCATCGGAATCGCCTACGACGTCGGCCAGAACATGAGCCGCGAAACGCCGATCATCCTGCGCACTGGGCCCCGGCATCATCGCCATCGTGTATTGGCGATTGAGCTTTTCATCGGTCATGTCGATCCTCTGCGTTTTGTGCGTCGGCATCGGCTGCTGGCGCGGGGCATCGACGTGCGGCCAGCTCCCGCAATACTTTTCCGCGAGCTTCACGATCTGGTCGAAATCGAATTGCCCCGTGACCGACAGCACCATATTTCCCGGCCCGTATCGCTGCTGGAAATATCTCGCCATCTGATCGCGCTGGAGCTTCTGGATGGATTGAGGTGAGCCGAGGATGCTCATCGACAACGGATGGCTACCGAAGTGCGCAGCCATCAATTTCTCATAGAGTCGATGCCCCGGATCATCCAGGTACATCGCGATTTCTTCGAGGATGACTTTCTTTTCAGTGTTGAAGTCTTCATCGCGAATGGCCGGGCGAAGCAGATGCGACAGGTGCTCCAATGCCCGCTCGGTAAATTCCGGGAGCACGTTCGCGTAATAGCCAGTCATTTCCTGCGATGTGAAAGCGTTGTACTTGGCGCCGATCTCGTCAAAGATCCGGTTGACGTCCTGCCATGTATACCGGCTGGAGCCTTTGAACATCATGTGCTCGAGAAAGTGCGACACGCCATTGACCGACTGATCCTCATCGCGCGAGCCGGTCTTGACGAAAAGGCCCAGAGCGATCGAATGTGCATCGGGATTCTGCTCGGCCACGATATCCAGGCCGTTGGGCAACTGCTTGTAATGAAAAGTCAGAGGCATCGAAAAAATCCTTGCATCATCACGGCATATTCAGAGCTTTGGGGCCGACCGTCACAATTGTGAACGGCCCAGCCTCATGCGCCTTCAGATAGGCATTGACCTGATCGACTGATACTGAATCGATCGCGTCTTTGATTTCATCGAGCGGTCGGATTCGGCCACGCATGAAAAAGTCATGTGCGATCGCGCCGGCGCGCGCGCTGGTTGATTCACCCTGCATGATCGTGCTGGCCTTCAGGCCGATCTTCGCGCGCTCCAGCTCCTCGGCGGTTACGCCTTCACGCATGCGATGCAGCTCAGCGATGAAGCAGTCAAGCGTTGCCTGCGCGCGATCATTGCTGGAGCCGGCATACCCCATAACGCTTCCAGAGCCTTTAAGACTGCTGTAGCCCGCCCAGACGCTGTAGCACAGGCCGCGCTTTTCGCGCACTTCGGTAAACAAGCGACCGCTCATGCCGCCGCTGAGCACTTCGACCGCCATGCGCACGGTGTAATAATCGGGATCCGTCTCCGGCACCGAAGGCCAGGCGATGCCGATGTGCGTCTGCTCGCTCTTTTGATTCTCATGAAGTACGCGGCCGGGCGGCGGCTTAGTCGCAAACGAAGCCGGCGCTTTGCCGTCCCAATCTCCAAACGTGCGCTCAGCCAATTCGCGAATCTGATTGAAGTCGATATTTCCAGCGAGCGACAAGATTGCGCCCTGGGCGTGATATCGGCTGGCATGATCCGCGCGCACATCCTTCAAGGTCATGTGCTCCAGGTCTTCCACCGTCCCCATCGAGTTGCGCCCGTAGGGAAACGGGAAATGCCATTCCCGCAACTTGACCATCAGCTTCTGGCGCGGGTCATCGTCGATGCCCGCCAAGGCTTGCATCGCCAAGTCGCGCGCGGCGTCAAACCCACTCTCGGGAAGAAGCGGCCGGCGGATGATGTCGCCGTAGACTTCCAGCCCATCGAGAACGCGCTGCGCGACCGCAGCCGATCCGAATCGCGTGTGCTGAACACCGACGCTGCTGGATCGGCGCAAGCCCATACTGTCCAGATGATCAGTCAAGGCCCGGCTGTCGCGCGAGCCAGCGCCGCGCAAGACCAAGTCGGAAAGCACGGTCGCCGAACCGCTTGCATTTAATGGATCGGTGGTCGAGCCCGCCGGCACAAGTAACGTCATTGCAGCGGAAACCATGCCGGGCATCCGTTCCCCCAGCAGGGTCAGACCATTTCGGAGGGTGTGCTGAAAATAGCGATCGCCCAACGATACTCCTTTCAATCGTGGTTTTCCGATTATAGGCTTTCCCCAAGCCTTATCACCTGCGGGTGCGCTTGGTGCGCCGGCGGGCCATTAAGGCCTGTTCCTTGCGCGCCGCCGAGGCCGCAATGGACTCTGGTTTTAATGCTTTTCGGGCCTTATCCGCCGACCCTAAGCCGCGCGGAGCGGTCGTAATTCTTTTCAGCAGCGAGGTTTCGGGATCGGGGTCTTCGCCGCAGTTCTGGCAATAGGCATACTGGGGATCAATGATTTGCCCGCAGTGGATGCAGCAGCCCGCGACGCGCCTGGCAATAATAAGCTTTCTCCGCTCCCGAGTTTTGATGTATCCCTTTGCCCAGTAATAACCTAGGATGGAAATGCCGACCAGTAGTACGATCGGATTGAACGCGCTGATGATTAGCACCACCGCGATCCAACCAATGACGGCACCGGTAAAGAGCAGGTAAATCCTTAGCGGCGGGATGCCCTGGCCGCTGCGGTCGGCCATCTCGTTGATGCCCAGCATGATTGCGGCGCCCAGCACGAAGGGCCAAACTGTCCAACCCCTCGGCAGCAGAAGATTGACGATGATCCCCACAACGACGAGGCCGCCGATGGCCAGATAGGTCACTCGAAGATCGTGTTCGACGAATTCCTTAAGCCCGCGCCGGAGGTCCCCCCTGGCCCATTGTTTTACGCGAGTTGGCCACCCTTGAAGCACGAATCGAAGCATAACCTTCTGCCCACGGCGGTACAATAATCATCGGGCTCTACGCCGATGGACGCCAATGATGGGATGCGATATGAAAGTTGTAATTGGATCGGTAAAGGGCGACAAAAGGGTGATGGCTGATCGTCTCTGATTCCTCGCCGACGCGGAGAGCGGATTAGCTTTTGTTCAGGATTGGATTGTGGATTCATCTCACATCAATGCGACGCTGTATCTGGATGTGCAAGGGCCTGCCATTGCGCGACAGATTCCGGTTGGACCTGAGCCGGTCACGATTGGTCGAAGCTCGCAGAACGTGCTCGCACTGGCCGACCATATGGCCAGCCGATTTCATTGTGTGGTGGAGCGAATTGAGGGCGGCGTTCACCTTCGTGATTTGAATTCCAGCAATGGAACACTTCTCAACGGGCGTCGCATCACAGCGTCGCCGTTGACCCCAGGCGATGTTGTGCGGATCGGCAATACACGTATCACACTTGTCGCCCAATCCAATGGCAACTCTGGTTTGCCAGGCGAGGGCTTCGAAATGGCGCCAGAGCCCCTTGCACCGGATGATCTTCCGCCGGACCTTGATTCGCTAACAGCCGACGATCTGGCTGAGCCGCTTTCTGATGCCGATATGGTTGCCGACGACATGTCGGTAGATGAAGTTCTGCCGATCGATTCGCCGGATGAAGATGCGCTGGCTCCGATCGCATCCGGTCCTGATCCGATTCAAGTCCTGCGCACACTCGTCGATTCGCTGCCGGACAAGCCGTTTGGCGAGCGCGACATCGCGATGACCAACTCGCGCGGGCAGATCGTTCACCCGGCGGGGCGCGACAACCGTGCCGAGGCAGGAAAGGACTCGGTCCTTATCTTTCGACTTCTGCTTCTGGCTGCCTCGCGGAGCCGGGCAACCGATCTGCATTTTGAGCCAAAAAACGGCGAATATCTGATCCGCATGCGCGTCGACGGGCTGATGGTCGATGTCGTGCGCGTTTCGCCCGATATGGGAACACGTGTGTCGGCGCTCGTAAAGGTGCTGTCCGATATCGACCTGGCGCAGCGCAATGCGATTCAGGAAGGCCATTTCAGTTCGCGCGTGCCCGGCAGCGCCGAGGGAAAATTCCGCCGAATCGATTATCGCGTCAGTTTTGCGCCGTCCGTCTTCGGACAGAAGCTGGTGCTGCGTGTCCTAGATACGAGCAATGCACCGTTGCACATCGGAAGCCTGGGCCTGCCCAAGTGGATGCGGCAGGAGGTGGAAACGGCGGTGAAGCAGGATGCGGGCATGCTGCTGGTCTGCGGGCCGACCGGTTCCGGAAAGACGACGACGCTCTACGCCCTCGTGCGCGGCTGCGACGTGCAGCGGCGCAATGTTGTAACGATAGAAGACCCAGTCGAAATCGAGCTGCCGCAGGTTACACAAATTCCGGTCGATGAATCGCAGGACAAAACTTTCTCTAATCTGCTGCGATCGGTCCTTCGCCAGGATCCGGATGTGATTCTGATTGGCGAAATTCGCGATACCGAAACGGCGCGCATTGCGATGCAGGCTGCCATCACCGGCCACCTGGTCTATTCGACCATCCACACGCGCGACACGATCGGAACAATTTTCAGACTGCTGGATTTGAATGTGGAGCCGTATCTTGTGGCGCAGGCGCTGCAATTGGTGCTGGCGCAACGACTGGTCCGTCAGCTTTGCCAATTCTGCAAATCGCCTGTGACACCCACGCGCCAGCAGCTTCAGCGCATGGGGCCCGCGGGCGAAGGGGTGTCCCAATTATTTATCCCTTATGGCTGCGCCAAATGCCTGGGGACAGGATTTGCCGGCCGGCGCGCATTTTTTGAACTGCTGCGCGTCAGCGACACGATGCGAGATTTGATCGCCCGAGCGCCCACGCTGGGCCAGGTGCAGGAGGCACTCGCTGGGACTCCATTCAAAAGTCTGGCGCACGGCGGCTTTCAGCTTGCCGCGCAGGGGTTGGTCAGTTTCGATGAGATTGACAAGGCGGTCGGCCGGGACTCTCAGACTGAGGCTTAACGTTTCGATGATTTGAAACTTTCGGCGCCATTCGTCATCTCTATTGTTGAGGCACGTAATCGACTGAACTTTTTTCTGTCGAAGTTTCCTAAATTGTCCAGATTCGCCTTGACCCGGCAGTCGGGGCGGGGATAATTTCGAACTTCCATTCTTTTCGTTGCGACAATCATGTCGTCATTTGTAAAAAACTGGGGCGGTATATGGTAACAGATGTAGCCTGTCCGGTTTGCCAGAAACATTATTCCGCGACGCCCGACATGATCGGGAAGCGCGTGCGCTGCCGAAATTGCGCCACCGTTTTTCCGGTTATCCCGCAGGATGCGGGCAGCCTGGAGCCCGTCGGAGTGTCTGCCGCTGAGGAGGATTCAGAGTTGGCGGCACCGCCACCTCCTCCGCCCATGGAAGGTGGCCTTGAATCTGAATTCGAGACGGCGTTCAGCGAAGAGGAAGAGCGGCGCGATCTTCGACGCAACATCAAACTCAAATTTCCCTGGGCCGCCGAATTGGACCGCTTTCTGCCGGCGACGCTGATCATCATTGCCGTTGTGTGGATCTGCGCGCAGACGTTCCGTTCACCGGACCTGGGACCGATTTGGACAGGGTTTCTCCGAATTGGCGTTGTGTTTGCGCTGTACGCGTGCCTGATCGTGCCCGTGGTCATGTTCGCGGCGAACAGGATCGCACTCAAACTCAAATACGAGCTTCCGCCGGCAGCACCCTGGCGCGCAGCGGCAGTTTTCTCGCTGCCTTTGATGCTTGGTTACGTGTTTTGGACCGTCAGTGAGGGGCCATCCGGATTTGTCCTTGGATGCGTCCTGGGATTGCTCATCTCCGCGGCCGCTTTCTGGCTGCTGTTCCGTCTTCAACCAAAGGAAATCGCGCCGTCGTTCGCAGCGGCGGGGGGCGGTTTTGTAGGAGCGGTGCTGATTTCCATCGGGATCATGGCACTGCTGAACATGTTCATTAATTCCGGAATGATCAGCAGCCACGCCGCGCACGACCTTGTGGCAAGTCCGCTTGGGCCCGGATTTTCGTGGAATGTGCGACCCGATAATTCCCCGGCGCGCCCGGATCAGAATCAATTGCAGTTGGCGTCGGCAAACAATTCTAACCCTGTTGCTCCGACCACTCAGCAAAGCACCGTCGCGAACAATGATGTTTCGGCCCAGCCCAACGGGGAGCACCCGGCGACTTCCCCAAGCGATCCATCGACGGCTGCTCAAGTTGCCGCAAGCGGATCTGCGGTCAAGGTGACTTCCCTTGCGACGCCGGTTGGCAACGACAATAAGACCTCCAATTTGCCGAGCGATCCGACTTCCTCATCGGTTTCTACAAACAACGGTGGCTCGAAAGTATTCGATCTTCCTCCCGACACGTTGGAGAATTCCGGGTCGGCAGATGACACGTGGCTGGCAGCGGTCCGCGCTAAGGCGGTTCCATTTATTACCAGCGTGCAGGCCGCCAGAGGCATCGCGCCAAGTGATGCGATCGTCTACCCGGCAACGCGTTCGGGTTGTATCGCGGTGGTGCATCATAAAGACGAAGGCCGGGACGTCATTCAAGTGATCGATGCCCAGGGTCAGCCGGCAGGTCAAGAAGCTGATCTCCCGCGCGAGGGCAATGGAATTGCCAACAGCCGGGAATATGCCTTGAGCCCCGACGGCCAGATGCTGGCGCGTCCGGTGCACTTTCCACGAGCCGGGTTTGCGGTGTGGATGATTCCGCTGCAGCGCAGCGTGGCCATTTCACCCGAATGCGATGCGGGCACGGTGCCGCAGCTTGTTGGCTTTTGTGACAATGACAAGCTGGTACTCGAATACGCACGAAACAAGGAAGATTTCATCGACGTCTGGAGCATCAAGGAAAATCGATCGCTTCGGTCCATCATCGTTCCTTCCCATCCCTACACCCCCGGTAACTGCGAGATCAGTCCCGACGGCCAGTATGTTGCCTTGGCCGCACGGGTCGACGGGAAAGCCGCGCTGGAGATTTACAGCCTGACGGCGGATCGCATGCCGCAGGATCTGGCCATTAAAGACCTCGATTCGCATTGGGTTGTGCAGCCGGCGGGAATCGCCTTTTCGGGCGATTCATCCAAGGTGGCGATTCTTTTTGTCGAGCGCGACGAGGGATTCATCGAGTCCTGGAACCTCAAGAACAGCTCGACCCCGCCTAACGAGCAGCTTTGCACCGCCATTCCGGTGCAGGTGATCCGGAATTCCAACAGCGGTGCCCGGGTGCTGGACTGGATCGGCGACGGGACCTGGCTCATCGGTGGCGACGCGGTGATGGATGTGGCGACCGGCCGACTGCTCGGGCGAATTGGCGACAATGCCGTTCGCGGGCAACACGTTGATGGGAGCCGAGTTGAAGTCCTTTACTCCATGAATCGCACGATCCACGTTGCGGATCTTCGGTTAGATCAGGCAAAGGTAGCTTCGATGACCAGTGGGTCGGGCAACTGAGCATGAATTCATTGACCGAATTCCGCTTTCTGGCGAAGATATGTGACTGAACAAGCAGGTTTTTGAAACGTGTTATGCTTGTTCGTGAGGGTGTATAGCTCTTCACGCCGATCCTGTTTGTCTTCGGGAACTCACATGCCAATTGCAGCACAGTGCGGGTCCTGCTCGGCCCGATACAAGATCGTCGATTCGGCCAGCGGCCGGCGGGTTCGATGCCGCCGATGCGGTAAGCCTTTTATGGTGCCCGGCGCAGCGCCCGTCGTGCACGGGCCGGACCTGCGCGCCTTGGCTGATTTGGAGCGTAAGGGCCAAATCGTTGCGGAATCGGCTGAGTCGGAGTTCGAGAAATACCAGGCGACAATCGCCACGCTCACTCAAACCAGCCAGGGTGAAAGGGACGCCGCCGCAGCCAAGCGCAAATCGCTCGGTCGCAGCGTGACGGAAGTTGCAACGCCGGACTACTTCAAGAAGAACGCCATCGATGGCGCCAAGGCAAAGCGACAGCAAAAGAGTTCGCGTGGCGGTGGGGGTGGTAAATTCCAGAACGCAGCCCCTCTTATTTCGATTCTGCTTTGCATCGCAATTATGGGGTCTTTGGCGGTGGGAATCTTCGCGCCAATCCCAATCAATGCGCTGGCTTTCATCGCATTTGTTATTCTTGGCTTGGCAGCCGACGTTTGGTTAATCGTCGTTGCCTTCATGGACAATTGGGTCCAGGGCCTGCTCGTGATGTTTTGCCCTTTCTATTGGCTTTACTATGCATTTTCGCAAGGCGAGGTAGCACAGGGGCCCGGGTGGGCCGTCGCTGTTTTCTGGTTTGCAATGCTGGTATTGCGACCGGTCATGGCGCACATGGAGGACAACGGCACCAACTTGTTCTCACGCACTCCCCCGGTGCAGCGTCTGGACAGCATGGGTGAGATCCAGGGCACAGCCACGACCCAGCCCACAATGTATAATGGAATATACGTCTACCAGCGCCCGGAAACGAAAATTCAGCGCATTCTTTACTACATCAATATCAGCACCGGCGTCGATAATTCGCTCCATCCGCCGGCCGGATTCAAGCAGGAGCTGGATCAGCTTTTAAGAGATGGCATCAAGAAAAATGGCTTGATCGACTTCATCGGGGCACATCTTGCCTGCCACCTCAGCGTGATCGATGTGGGCGCGCGCCCGCAGATGTTTACTGAGTCGAACGGCACGTACGTGCCGGACGAAAACGGCAAAATCAGTGTGACGATCCCTTATCTGCGCTGCACGATGGCCCTGGATGGCGACGAAGGGCGTCTGTTGCACGAAGAAAAGCATGACATGCGCGAGATCAAGGAGCCGATCAAGGCCAGCTCACCGGAAGAATTGCAGAAGGCCATCGACGCATATCAGTGGAAAGGAGCAATGGATTGGTTCAAAGCGTTGCACCTTCCCGATAAGCCGATGTGGACCGAATATGACCAGGGCCACTGGGAACAAAAGGTGATGCCTAAGACACAACCATCGCAAACACAAGAAAGCTCTTCGCCAGCCCCAGATGCCAAAGCCACGGCGCAGTGAAAATTGGAGAAGTGATTTTTAAGTGTTCTCGCGCGGCCTGAGATAAAGCGGCCGGCGTGAGCGCATTGAAGCACTTTTTGCGGGCGATAACTGATCGCATCAGATCGGGAAGCTGATCTTCCTCAATTCCCGTTGTCGAACCAAAATCCTCGGTAGACGCCAAGTCGATGACAATCACCGCTCTGCCGCCGGGCTTCAACAATCTATAAGCCATTTTCAGATGATCGGCGAGAAGCGCATCGCGCAGCTTTGGATAAAGCTGATGCGTTGCGCCGAGCGATTGCCGCGCCGAAATCAGAATCTGCGATAGCACGCATGGGGAGAGCACCATGTCGAACCGCTCGTTCTCCCATGGATATTCTGCAGAGCGATGCTGGATTTGCTGAATGCATTGTCGGATTTGATCATCACCTGGCGGCGCATGCCTCCAGTCGCGAAGAATATTCCCGATTCCGCTGAGATCAAAAGGGGCCCAAAGGCAAATAGAAGTCGCTTTAGATGGTCGTTGCCTTTCAATGGCCGAGGCAAGAGAGCCCGCATCAAGATCGATTAGATGCGATTGGGAATACACCTTTGTGAGCCAGGACAGATCCAGATCATTACAGTTGCCGGCGCCCAGCACGCAGATTCTCCCGCCGGGCGAGGCGGGGGTGATCAGCTTTTCGATTTGCCGGCGATGCGACGCGTACATTGCCCACTGCCGGGCAGTGGAGCTGTTCATTGCGGCCTGGTCTGTGAGGATCGAGTCTTCAGCCCGCGCGCCCAAAAACTCTCGTGGAACGTCGATCATTATTCGCGAAACGCGTCGGAGATGGTGTATGCCCCGGGAATGACCGTATGACGGTGATTGAAACCCGATTCCCACAAGACGCCGTTGCCTGTGCGCTTGATGAACTTGTATTCCAGCGTGCTGCCGAGCGGCAATTCAACGACGGCCGTCCATTCGCAACCACCCTGCGGGAACTTCTGGCACTGCATTTCCAAGGCTGCAGATGCGTCCCACCGCCCCAGTTCCGGTGCATCGCCGGACACCGCAATCGGACTGGTGTCGTTGCTGGTGCATTTGAAGGTGATCTTCTGCCGCTGCATGCCGTTGGTGACTGAACCCTGCGTCATAAACGATTGCTCCGCGACTTTCGTGCAGAATCCACCTTATACCCCCCGGTGGCTCCGGCGGGCAACTGTCTGCAGGAACGCCAACAATGGCGTTCGGACCCGATGATTGGCCGTGTGGCATTAATGCGGCTGATTTGGCGTCAATTCCCATTGCTCGCCAAAGAAACCGGCATCGTCAATTCGCCCCGGCTCCCCAGGCGTCGGCGGCTGCGATACATCCACAATTGCCCAATCCGGCAGCTTGGGCGTCTGCCGGGCATTGTTCAAGTAATCCAGCTCTCGGAAGGTAAAGCCACTGTTCAAGACGATATATCGCTTGGGGTTCAGCGGATTGGGATAAATCATCAGTAGCACTTCATGGCCGGCGTCAAAATGCTTCTCGCCAGCTGCGATGCCCTTCGCATCCCAATGAATCGGCAGCTTGTTCGCGATCCCCGCCAGGATTTTGTTGCTCGATGGATCGCCCCACAGCACCAGATTGCTCGAAGCAATGTCGGCATCCGTGACATCGGCGTCGTCTTTGACGCGCGCTTCGCCACGGAATTGCCTTCGCCAATGTTCGATCGCATGGTGCATTTCGCCGTCGGCCCATTTGCCGATCTGCTCGTTCATCGCTCTACCGGTCGGGCGGATCATGATGAACGAATCCATAAAGGCGTCGTCGATCGGCCCCTGAAGGTCGTGCCGCTTGCGGAGCGTGCCGTCATCGATCGAATCGACCGCTCTCCAGGCGCTGCCTTCCTTGCGGAAGTGCGCATCCCACGATCGATCCGACATGACCGGGGCGGCAATGACCTCCTGCCCATCCAGCTTCACCATCGGCTTCCGCGTTTCATCCAACGGGCAGCGCCCGCTCGGCATCGTCAGAGTGATGGCCGTCACGTTGTGTGTTGTGAGTTCGACTGTGTGGTTATCGATCACCCTCGCATCAACCAGCGCTCGCTCCCAGTGATGCTCCAACCCATCCAACTGCACCCAGAGCATGCGGTTGTAGCGAAGGGTCCACGTCGTGAACTTCACCTCGGCAGGAACTTCATCACGCGGATGCTGCGCGATGGAGTCGAGCCGACGATTGATCTCCACCTTCGCGACCGGCACATAAAAATGGCGTGCCTTGGGGCCGATGACATGCACCATGCTGATGCCCACATCCGACAGCGCTTTGTCCATCATGTCGGCCGCCTGCTTTTGCGGATCGACCTGGCCGCTGTAGGCGACGAGTGGGCAGTTGAACATGTTGATCGCGTAATCAATGCTGTCGTATTGATGCCAAAGCACCTTCTGATACCAGGGAATTTTGCTCAGGTCGCGGATGTGCAGGAAATCGGCCGTCTCGCTGAAGCCCGCGCCCGGAGCGGCTGCCGCCCATAATCCAGAATAGTGCGTCGCGAACATCCAGGTCGATGCCCCGCCCATCGAAAAGCCGCGGACAAGGATGCGATCGTTATCGACTGCATAATGTGATTTCAGGCTGTCCAGCGCCTCGAATGTGTCCACTTCACCGGCAAATCGGTTGGCGTTGCAATATCTTCCGTAAGGATGCAGCACGATCGTGTCCGGCGGCGCAAATTCGCCGATGTTGCGTTGCCGATCGGTTAGGAAATTCAATTCGCTCAACGTTTCGCCGCGCCCGTGATACCAGATGTCCAGCCGCCGCGGGCGCGATGGATCAACCGCGACTGAAGGCGGAATCACCAGTCCATAAGGCTGAACGGATCCATCGATTCTTGAGACGTATCCCCGCACGACCAGACCTGATGCGCTGGCCCACGGCGCGCGACCTTCGTTCAATGCCTTGGCGCGCTCCATCCCATCCGCGAGAAGCTTCCGCGCCGCTGGAATCTCTCTCGCATTGAAAAATTCGTCATAGGCGAGAGCGTAATGGACGGCGTTGTAATAGATCTGAACATCCGGGAGCAGCGCCTGCAGGTCCGGCTTGGATGTGAGCGAGGCACGAAGTGAATCGATCTGGTCGCCAAGCTTCTTGGTACCCGCTTCAAGTTCCGCCCGGTCTGTATCATTCAACTGAATGCCCGGAGGCGGAATTCGTTTCACCGTCTGAGCGCGCGCAGTCGAGATAAAGCTCAGAAATACAACAATCGCAAGTGCCGCCCACCAATACTTCATGGTTGCTCCTCTCCCTGATTTCTTTTGAATGGTTCTGGCTGGTTGCGAGTCTAAGGGAGCAGAATCGCCAATGCGAGAGTGGCTTGGCGCATAAAAGAGCGGAGCCCCCGGAAACAACATTGAGGGCTCCGCGCGCAAATCGAAGAGGATTCACTACGGTCGCATTTTCTCACCTGGAAGACACGACCCGTCGTTTAAAGAAATACGAACAAACGCCAGATTCAGTTCCTCTTGCCGGCATGACTTTCTTAAAAATAATTGGGCTCCGAAACGAGAACCAGGCGCGATAGCAACCGTAGGCATCCCCGTAGGGTTGCCCCATTTGGCCTTTTCTCGATTTGATGTTGACCCTGATAGCCGATTGAGTTAGTACCCCCATTGGCTCGATGTGGGGTTGTTTGCTCGCTTTTTGCCGGCGGAGATGAGATGTTTTTAACGCGCGTGCTCGAAGCGCTGCGGCGTCGATGTGTCGCTTCATTCCGATCAAAACAAACTTATAAGGCTGAACCGTTGGAACGGCGAACGCTACTGAGCGGCTCGCTCGCAGGGGCCGTCCCAATTGGTTGGTATGAGGGCAGCCACGTCTACTATGGCGCGGTCAATGCGGTCACTCAACCGATCCAATACCACAGTTTTTTCATGGAATCGGCCGGTACCCTGAGCATCAGGCTGCTGGGAATGCAATCCAATGCCGATCTCTTCCTGGTCAAAGATTTCAATTACAACCAAAGTATTGATGCCGGCGAAGTGCTGGCGACCTCCACCAACCCGGGAACGCAAAGCGACTCCATTTTCAAATCGCTCGCCGGAGGAACTTACTATATCGGTGTCGCGTCGCGCGGCGGAAACACCAGTTACACCCTGGCACTGTCGGCAGATTACGCCGGCAACACGCTGGCGACGGCGCGAAATATGGGCACCCTTGCCGGTTCCGTCAGCGCCGGCGACTTCATCGGCCAAATCGATCCAAACGACTACTATCGCTTTGCCATCAATTCTCCTGAGAAATTCGCCGCAACCCTCGGCACGCTTTCAACAAATGTCGGCCTGCAGTTGATCAGCGACAGCAATCACGACGGCATCGTCGAATCTTCCGATATCCTGGCCAGCGCGAATCTCGGCACGGCCGGCGGTTCCATCAGGAAAACGCTGGCTCCAGGGGTTTACTATGTTCGCGTCTACGAAACCGCAAACAGCAGTAATTATCATCTGACCATTTCAGCGACCACGCCGGCCGCGAATCTGCACATCGTTTTCAATTATCAGTTCGACTCCAGCGGATTTTTCGCCGCCCATCCCGATGCCGTTGCCCGGCTCAACCAGGCGGCGGCAATGTTCTCAGTTTTCAGCGATCAACTGACTGCACTGGTTCCCGGATCGGGCAATACCTGGCAGGAGCAGTTCGACAACCCCGCAACCGGCCGGCTCGTCTCGGTCAATAATCCGGTCGTTGCCGCCAATACGGTTGTCATCTATGTAGGTGCCAGCAGCGGGCTTCAGGCTCTGGAGCTGGGTGAGGGCGCACCGGGCGGATGGACCGCAACCGGCTCCGAAACCTGGCTTCAGGATGTCGAAGCCCGCGGACAAAGCGGCGCACTGATGGGCCATCCAACCGATTTTGGCCCGTGGGGCGGCTCAATCTCCTTCAGCCGATTCACGAATTGGAATTTCTCAGCCAATCCACCCGCGGCTAGTGCTGAAGACTTCCTCTCGGTCGCCATCCATGAAATCGCCCACGTACTGGGATTCGGAACCTCCGATTCCTGGAACACTTACAGCTCGACCGGCACATTTACCGGACCTCATGGCGACCTGGCCAACGGAGGCAAGCCGGTCCCGCTTTCAGCCGATAGTGCGCATTGGGCGGATGGCTCAAAAAGTGCCGTCGGCTCGCTCTGGCAGGCCTGCATGATGGATCCCTATCTACCGGCTGGCCAGCGCCGCACGCTTACACAACTGGATTTTGCCGGTCTGGAAGATGTGGGCTGGCAGTTTGGATGACGCCATGGATTTGAATATGAATAACCTGATGCTGTCGCTGCTGTTCGGCTGCGTCGGCACGGGTTATTTTATGTTCGGCAAGAAAATGGGGCAGCTGATGCCGATCCTCTGCGGCCTTGGGCTGATGGTCGTTCCCTTTTTCTTCTCAAATACCTGGATTCTGCTGGTGGCTTGCCTGGCGCTGTGCGCAGTGCCGTTTGTCGTGCGAGAAGCTTAAATCCCACCGAATAAACAAATAACGCCCCTGGCTCGAACCAAATTAGCGAGCCAGGGGCGTTTCTTTTCTCCGCTCCGGAAGACATCCCCTCGAATGCTCCGGAGTCATTTACGGCAAATTGTACAGATCGCCCCATGAAAGCATGATGAGAAGCCATCAGCGATTCTGAGTATTTTCATTCCGCTCAATCCGCAGCTCCGCATTTTTTTGACAATCCGACACGACTGACTACTCTAAGCGGCGGGCTATCAGGACTTTGCTTGCTCCTTGGCGATTGGGTTCATCCAGGAATTCCCCCAAGTAGGTTTCGCTCTTTTATGGGAGAAAGGAACGCGATCATGTCTCTCAATCACCGCTCGTTCTTCAGGTATGCGATGCTTTCCCTTTTTGTTTTTGCTCTTGCCGGGTGCGGCAGCAAGGAAAGCAAGTGGTTCGGCACATACCAGTCCACTGAAGGCCAGCTCCAATTGAAGGATGACCACAAGGGCACATTCACGACGAATGGCACATCGAACGATGTCACCTGGGAAATGGTCAACGACGAAAAAATCATCGTGCATCTCGGCTTCCCCATCGAATTGTTCAAGACTTCGACCGGCATGCGCGATCAACAGGGCACGGAGTGGAAGAAGAAGTAGACTTCCACGTTGTCATCCAATTCCCATCTGCTATGCTTCGGTCATGTGCCGCAAGCGCGTGATCGTTTGCGCGCCTCGACTGCGTTACCCTCTTCAAACCAATCATGATTAAAGCCATTTTCACTGTTTGCCTCGTTCTGCTTTCAACCTCGGCTCTGCTTGCGGACGATCAAATCCAGGCGAAGCAGGTCACTTCAATTCCTGCTGAAGCTCCCAACAAGTTTTATGTGTCCAATCGAGAGCCGCTGGCGGTCAGTCCGCTCGTGAAACTTCCGATCGGCGCGATCAAGCCTCGGGGCTGGCTGTTCCATGAGCTGCAGCTCGAGACAACCGGAATGACCGGGCATCTCGAGGAAATCTCCAAGTGGTGCAAATTCGACGATAATGCCTGGGTCGATCCGGCCAATGCCAAGAAGCTCGGCTGGGAGGAACTCCCATATTGGCTCAAAGGATATGGCGATCTTGGCTATGTGCTCGGCGATAAGCAGATCACTTCCGAAGCGCGGCGGTGGATTGAAGCCATGCTTTCCAGCCAGATTGAGGACGGCTGGTTTGGTCCGCAGGCGTTGCGCACGAGCCTCAATGGAAAGCCCGATCTGTGGCCCAATATGATCGCTCTGAACTGCCTGCAATCCTATTACGAGGTGACCAACGATCCTCGCGTCATCACGCTCATGGATCGTTATTTCAAATGGGAACTGAACGTTCCCGAGAAAGACTTCCTCGTCGGCTACTGGCCCAAAATCCGCGGCGGCGACAATCTCGAAAGCATCTACTGGCTCTACAACCGCACCGGCGAATCCTGGCTCCTTGATCTGGCGCAGAAAGTCCATCGCAACACCGCCAACTGGACGGCCGGGGTGGCCAATCTGCATGGCGTCAATTTCTGCCAGAGCTTCCGCGAGCCGGCCGAGTTTGGAATGCAGGCCAGGGATCCAAAATTTCTTGGAGCCACTCAGCACGACTACGACCAGATCATGGAACTATACGGCCAAGTGCCCGGCGGCATGTTTGGCGCCGATGAAAATGCCCGCCCAGGCCATGGTGACCCGCGCCAGGGAGCCGAGACTTGCTCAATGGTCGAGTTCATGCACTCCTTCGAGATGCTCACGAAGATCAGCGGCGATCCGCGATGGGCCGACCGCTGCGAAGATGTTGCTTTCAATTCATTTCCCGCTGCTTCCACGCCTGATGAAAAGGGGCTGCATTACCTGACCTGCCCCAACCAGATCAGCCTCGACCCCAAAAACAAAGCCCCGGGCATTCAAAACGGCGGGACGATGTTTTCCTACAGCCCGCGCGAGGTGTACCGCTGCTGCCAGCATAATGTCAGCCATGGCTGGCCCTATCTGTCGGAAGAACTCTGGCTGGCGACAGCCGACAACGGCCTGTGTGCGTCCATTTACAGCGCCTCGCAAGTGACTGCCAAGGTCGGCGATGGAACCAGTGTAACAATAGAAGAAGACACCAATTATCCCTTCGCGGCAACCATCAACCTGATGCTTCATAGCTCGAGCCCCGTGACATTTCCCCTTTATCTGCGTGTGCCCGGCTGGTGCCAGGATGCGGAAGTTTCGCTCAATGACGAGCCGATTTCGGGTCAAGGGAAGGGGCCGGGTTATCTGGTGATTTCGCGGCAGTGGAAGGAAGGCGATCATGTTACTCTGCACTTGCCGATGCAGATGAAAGTGCGCGTGTGGGAGAAGAACAAGAACGCCGTCAGCATCGATCGCGGCCCGCTCACTTACGCTTTGAAGATCGGCGAAAAGTGGAATCAATATGGCGGCACCGCCCAATGGCCCGACCAGGAAGTATCTCCCACGGCGCCATGGAACTATGGGCTCGTGCTCGATGAAAAGAACCCGCAGGCGTCACTGCAATTCGTGCCGCGCACAGGGCCGGTTGCGGACAATCCCTTCACCCTTGATGGCGCGCCCTCTGAGATTCACGTTCAGGGTCGCTTGATTCCCAACTGGAAAGCCGATCGCAACAACCTCGTCGGCGCGCTGCAGGAAAGCCCGGTGAAATCGGATGAGCCAATCGTGACGCTTACATTGATCCCCATGGGAGCGGATCGTCTGCGCATCAGCGAATTTCCAGTCATCGGAAACGGTACCGATGCGCACGAATGGAAGATTTCGGCAGAACCGGCGCGGCGCACCAGGTAGTGGTTCCGATTCCTTACGTTTAGCGGTCACGCCTGCGCGACGTTGCGCGCTCTTCTTGCGGGCATAGGAAGCGCGCACAACGTCGCGCAAGCGCGACCGCTAAACGAGGCTTGATCGCTGCTCTTCCTTGAGCACCAATTAATTCACGGTCTTGACCACCAGAAGTCGTGAACCGTGTCGTTCCAGAGGCGCGCTAAACTCCTTCTCGAATTTTCCTAAATCGTTGTGCGACCAGACATCGCGCACCGTTGCCGATCCCTCAACCCCTAATTCGCTCCATCGTGCAGTGACAGTGGCGGGAATATTTGCCAGGTTAAACAGCGCCACCGTGAATGAGCCGTCTGGGTTCTTGGCGCACCAGACCTGCTGCGGCGTGGCCTGGGAAATGGGGGTGGCCACGCGCCCGGCTTGATCGATGGCGATCACTTCGCGGTTGGTCAGCATCTTGAAATCGTCCGGATCGAGGTGCGTCAAATCCGCCCCCGTGAACAGCGAGGAACAACTGATGCACCACAGAGTCATCGCCGACTGCTTTTCGACGGCGGTTATTCCGTCGTGGGGGCCGTCGCCGATTTCGAGAGAGTCCAAATCGTTCCAGCAGCCGGGCCGGGGGAAGCTGGCCCATTTTGGCGCGTCTTTGAATCGCGTCATGATGCGACGCCAGTTCGTCAAATTCGGAGACTTGCCATAGGCTTCGACATCTCCATCGATCCGGCAGCCATTAGCGTATTTCGTCCAGAGGTCCATGTAGTTGATATTCTGCCCGGCTGAAAGTTCGAGCCAGATCGGGCGGCCGGTCTTCTTCAGGGCGATCGCCCAGTGCTCGATATCCGCGCGACTGTCCACCGGATGCGCGCCGCCGCGCACGGCAGCCCAGTCCATTTTGATAAAATCGACGCCCCACGACGCGAACAAGTCGGCTTCGCTCTGGATGTATTCCTGTGCTCCGGGTTTGCTGTAGTCGATCGCGTAGCTGCCCCGAAAGGCCTGGTCGCCGGTGTGTGGGAAGGTGCTTCCCCAGCGCGATGTATCGGCAATCTCTCGAACGGTGTGAGACGTTCCGAGAATTTGGCTGTTGGCATCGTAGACCGACATCTTCAATCCGGGCGACAGGTAAAGGCCAAATTTCAATCCCATCGCATGGATGTGCGTTGCCACCGCGGCCATGCCATCGGGAAATTCGGTGGGATTGGGGATGGGCCGCCCATATTCATCATGATGGTTGGGATAGATCTCGCCCTTGGGGTCATATCCGTTGCACCACCCTGAATCGACGTTGATGTAGGTGTACCCGAACGGCTTGAGGCGTTCCGCCATCACGCGGGCCTGCTCCTCGATCTTTGCCGCCGTGACGTGGCGGCGCATCGTGCTCCAACTGCTCCAGCCCATGTAAGGGCGGGGCGCTGGCTCCGCCTTTTCAAATCGCGCGTCAGCGCCAGCGGCGCTCGCCACGCCATTCAACTGCGCCAAAGCCGCTGCGATGATGAGGAACAGGGGCAAGGCCGAAAGCCGCTGGCGAAGGATACGGCTATCCCGTCTAAGCATTTTTCGTTTCATGGTCACTCCTTCTCAATTATGAAAACAGAGGCGCGGTGCTTCATCAAGGGCCAAGGCTTGTTCGCTCCTCATCCTTCTGCGGGCAAGAAGAGACCCGGAGAAATAAAAGTAAAGTGAATTGACAAATGAAATTATAAATGATGATTCGAGTGCGAGAAAGCGGAGCGAGAGCGACAGAAAGACGCGGGGGCGATGTGGCGCGCGGTCAAGCGCGCCACATCACCATAAGAGCATGTGAGTAAATTGGTTATGTTAGATATGGCGTCCGGATGTGACAGTCCGGCGAGTGTCACATTTTGTAACATTGTGTAACGTATGACGCGATAACAGTGTGCTGGCGGCGCGCAAGCGTTCTTAAGGCGATTCCGGAAAATGCTTGCGCTGATCGATCGCCGTTGGCATCGGCTTCTTCGGTCGGCGCGACGGCTTGGGCGGCTTGACCGGGACCGTTTTGCTCGTCCGGCGAACGGCCTTTTCATCCGGTAACTGAGCGGTGAGCCTGCGACCCTTGGCGGGCGAGGTCGAATTCTTCGTCACGGATTTGCGCTTCGCTGGCATGCGGTCCTCCACTCCTTACAAGAATAATCGGCGGGCCGCGCGGCGCTCAACGGTAATAATTTGTGGGAGGCCATCGACGGAACATCAGCCACTGGGCGCGGCAACCGACGGGCCTCTGTAGACTATAATCCTGCAAGGTCCGGCTGCTCTTTACCCGCGGAGGTGTTTGTGCCGCTCGTCGTTAATGGCCAGCGCATCGATGATGCGATCCTTCAATCGGAATTTTCGCAGATCAAGGCCTATTTCGAGAACCTTGGCAATGTCTCCTGCTGCGAGCGCGATGAGGAATTTCGCGGCTATGCGAAGCAGAATGTAATCGCCCGCGCGCTGCTGGCGCAGGAAGCGCTGCGGAGTCGTCCCAAAGCGCCCGACAATGAGGTGGACGCGGCGGTGGCGAAGCTGGTTGACGAATACGGCGGAGAATCGCGTTTCTTTGCCGCAACGGGGGCGACGGCAGATCAGATGCATCTGGTTAGGCACGACGTCGAGGTGGACCTGCGCGTCAAAGGCATGCTCGATCAATTGGCGGCGGACGTGGTGGCCGACGAGAAGGCGCTGCGGAAATTTTACGACGTTCACCAGGCTTCTTATATGACGCCCGAAGAAGTGCGGGCGTCGCACATTCTTAAAGCCCCCAAACGGGGCGAGGCGAGGGCCGGGGCTTATGAAGAACTTCGAAAACTCCGCGGCGAAATTCAAAGCGGGGCCGATTTTGAATCGCTGGCAAAGAAGCATTCGGATAAGGCCGACGAACACATCGATCTTGGCTTTTTCAAGCGCGGCGAGCTGGCCGAGGAGTTTGAAACGGTCGCATTCTCGATGAATGTCGGCGAAATCAGCCCGGTTTTTGTTTCGCCTTTCGGCTTCCATTTGATCAAGCTGACCGACCGCAAGCCTTCCAAACCCATTCCTTTTGAGCAGGCGCGCAAGCAGGTGGAAGAGCATTTCCGCGAGCAGCATCGCCAGGAAAAGACGCGCGAGCTGGTCGAGCGTTTGAAGCAGACGGCCGTGGTCGAAGAAGTGGCGGAGGAGCCGGTCGAGGCCAATGCATGATGATTGTTGCTGTTTGTTTCATGCCCTACGCTGGTGAACGGAGCCACTTCGCGTTACTTTTTGCTGCATATGGAGAACCGCTTCGGCTTAAAAGACCTTTTTCTGTTCCTGCTGGTCTGCGGGCTGATCGTGCTGGTGCTGCTGCAGATGAAGCAGTACGACCGGCAATGGGATGTCGTGCAGGAAGTGCGCAATCAGGTCAACGATCAGACCAAGGACCTGGCCCGCATCGAGCGCATGCTTCAGCAAGGCGTCGTTTCAACCGGACTGCCCACTACCACCCACGCGGCTCCGCCGGATGTGGATAAGCGTGTCAGGCGGATTCATTCAGCGCCCGATTTTGCGACGGGCGATGATGTGGTCGATGTGCTTCTGTCTCCGCCGGATAAGCTCACCGCACTGATCAACGTCGATCTTTATTCGCAGCAGATTCAAAGTTACGTGCTGGATACGCTGATCGATCGCGATCCGGTGACACTGGCGTGGGAGCCGCGCGTTGCGACCGACTGGAAGGTTTCGCCCGATGGGCTGACGATCGACTTCAACATGCGTCGCGGCATCACGTTTTCCAATGGCGATCCGCTGACGGCTGATGACGTGGTGTACACCGTTCAGATGGTCCTGAATGAAAAGATCGAAGCGCCGGCGCAGCGCGTCTATTACGACAAGGTCAAAAGTTGCAAGAAGACCGGCGATTACAGCGTCGAGTTTGTCTTCAGCGAGCCCTATTACCTGGCCTTTGAAGTGGCCGGCAGCACGCAAATCCTCAGCAAGAAGTTCTATTCGCAATTCACGCCGCAGCAGATCAACGAATCGACGGGTCTGCTGCTGGGCTCTGGGCCTTACCGATTGCCCGATCCGACGAGCTGGAAGCCGGAGCCCGGCAAACCGGTGGTGCTGGTACGCAACGAGCGCTACTGGGGCGTGCCCGGCGGCCCGGATCGGCTCGTGTGGCGCATTATTGAGCTTCCGGCGGCGCGCATGACGGCGCTTCGCAATGGCGAAATCGACATGTTCTATCAGCCCGCCGCCGACCAGTTCGACGCCGCCAAGGCCGATCCACAGCTTTCTTCCACGCACAATACCTTTGCCATACCCACGCTCGATTCAGGGTATCGATACATTGGCTGGAATGAAAAACGAGCAGACAAACCAACGTTTTTTGCCGACCAGCGCGTTCGCAAGGCGATGACGATGCTCATCGATCGTCAGCGCATCATTCGCGACATCGTTCACGGCTACGCGACGATTTCAACTGGCCCTTTCAATCCGATGTCGCCACAGACCGATCCTTCAATCAAGCCGCTGCCTTACGACCCCGAGCAGGCTCAAAAGCTGCTTGCCGAAGCAGGCTTCAAGCGGCAGAACAATGCTTTGTTCGGGCCCGATGGCAAACAGTTCAGCTTCGAGTTGATGTACCCGGCCGGCAGCTCAACCGGCAAGCGGGCAGCAACGTTTCTGGTCGATGCGATGGCGCAGGCTGGAATCGTCGTACGACCTGCGGCGACGGAATGGACCGTGCTCCTTCAGCGTACCAAGGAACGAAATTTCGACGCGTTGCTTGCCGGCTGGGGCGGCGGCGCAGTCGAGGACGATCCGCAGCAGATTTTCTCATCCAGCGCCATCAAAGGCGTGGGCGACAATTACGTTCAGTATTCAAACCCCAAGCTCGATGACGCGATCGACCGCGCCCGCCGAACAATGGACGAATCTCAGCGCATGAAGATCTGGCACGAGGTCCACCGCATTTTGCACGAGGACCAGCCTTACACTTTCCTCTATGCCGACGAGGAGCTGGATATCGTCGATAAACGATTCAAAGGCGTTGAGCCGACCAAGTTCGGCATCGTCAAGCAGAAAAACGAGTGGTATGTCCCAAGATCCATGCAGAAGTATCACGATTGAACCGGCTCGCGATTCAGTGGTTTCCCCGATCGACTTACGATGCTGACTTACATCCTCCGACGCCTGCTGCTGATGATCCCGACGCTGCTCGGCATGACGGCGCTGGTGTTTTGCGTCATGGCGATGTCGCCGGGCGGCATCGGCGGGGCGGCGCTCGCTGCTGCGGGGGGCAATGTCCGCGGCGCAGAAGCTGCACGCATTCGCGCCTATTACGAAAAACGCTACCACATCAACAGCCCGCTGATCGTGCAATATGGCCGCTGGCTCAACGAGATTTCGCCCATCGGCTGGCGCGAGGACGACGACGGCAATTTCACGACCTTCGGGTTCAAATCGCCCAGCCTCGGCGAAAGTATGGAGCGCCATAGACCAGTCGGCGATCTGATTGCCGAATCACTCCCGATCACGCTGCTGCTCAACTTCATCACCATCCCCATCATTTACGCGATCGGCGTTTGGACCGGCATCCGCGCGGCAAGACATCGCGGTGGGGCGTTCGATTCGATCTTCGGCTTCACACAACTGGCCGCCTGGTCGATGCCGACCATCTGGCTGGGCGTCATGCTCATCACCTTCCTGGCCAGCAACCAATATCTGCATTGGTTTCCGGCCGCAGGTCTGAATGAAATGACCGCGTCGCAGATGAAGTTCCTGCCGTTCTTCGACCCGGCTCATCACTGGCATCGAGGATGGGTGCTCGATGTCTGCTGGCACATCATGCTGCCCGTCGCGTGCTTGAGTTTTGGCGCTTCAGCATTTTTGACAAAGCTTGTGCGCGGCTCGGTCTTGGAAAACTTGGGTGCCGACTACGCGCGCACCGCCCGCGCCAAAGGCGTGGCCGAGAATGTCGTGCTGTACCGCCATGTGTTTCGCAACAGCCTGATCGCATTGATCACGGTGGCTGCCGCGATTTTGCCATCGCTTCTCGCTGGGTCGGTCATCATTGAAACGATCTTCAGCATTCCGGGCATGGGGCAACTTGGTGTGGAAGGCGCGCGATTTCAGGATCGCGAGGTGATTCTCGCCGTCACGCTGATCGGCGGCATCATTACGCTCGTCAGCATGCTGCTGCGCGACATCTTCTATGTGCTGGCCGACCCGAGGGTGAGCTATGACTGAAATCAATGTCAGCACGCTCACGCCGCCCGCAGATCCGTATCCGGCACCGAATGCCGGGAATGTTGTCGATGCGCCGGTTTCCTTCACGCGCAAAGTCCTTCGGCTCACTTTCGAGCGCATTGGGGCACAGCTCGGCCTGTTCTGGATCGTGCTGATCATGGTGCTCGCGGTTTTCGCGCCGCTGCTGGCCAACAGCCATCCGCTGGCGATGAAGAGCAATGGGCAATGGTCAAGCCCATTGGCTCGCGCGCTGACGCCAACCGATGTAACTCTGCTGATTGCCTCTTTTGCCGCATTGGTCCTCTGGCGGCTGAAGCGAATTCGCCTCGCCACGCGCGTCTGGACGTTTATTGGCATCATCATCGTCGCGGCGGTCGTCTCTTGCGTCACCGTAAAGCCGCCTTTGGTTCAGGTGTATGACACGTACCGAAATGGATTAGTATCGGGCGAAATCTCCAAAGCTATATTTGTTCCCATTCATTATTCCCCCGACGATCACCAGCGCGACGTGGAAGACGCCCGACTGAAGCCGCCGACATTGGCGCATCCGATGGGCACCACCGCCGACTCGGCCGATCTCGCGAGCAACATGATCTATGCGACGCGCATCGCCATTTCGATTGGGTTTGTCGCAACGAGCGTCGCAATCGTGATGGGCGTTATCATGGGCGGCCTGATGGGATACCTCGGCGGCTGGGTCGATCTCATCGGCATGCGTCTGGTGGAAATCTGCGAATCTATTCCCACCCTCGTGCTGCTACTCGCCTTTGTCTCTATGTTCCAGAACCATCCCGATCAGGCGCTGTACATCATGATGGTGGTGATCGGCGCGCTCAGTTCATTCAGCTATGCAGAGTTTGTCCGAGCCGAGTTTCTTTCGCTGCGCGATCGCGATTTCGTGCATGCCGCCCAGGCGGGGGGCCTTCCGCTCTGGTCGATTCTCTTCAAGCACATGCTGCCCAACGGCATGAGCCCCGTCATCGTCAACGCCAGCTTCGGCGTGGCCGGCGCCATCCTGATCGAAACGACCCTCAGCTTCCTGGGCATTGGCCTGCAGAATGAATCGAGCTGGGGCAGCCTGCTGGAACAGGCCCTGGGAGCGGGCGGAAATGTCTTCTGGTGGCTGGCGGTGTACCCCGGCCTGGCGATCTTTTTGACCGTGCTCGCTTATAACCTCATCGGCGAAGCGCTGCGGGATGCGCTGGATCCGCGACTGAACAAAATGGCTTGACAAACGAAGGACTGATTATGCCGCAGCCGCTCCTGGAACTCAAAGACCTCAGCGTCGGTTTCGATACCGAGCGCGGGCAGATCCGGCCAGTGGCGGAAGTCTCCTTCTCCATCTACCCGGGCCAGACGGTCGCTCTCGTGGGCGAAAGCGGATGCGGAAAGTCGGTCACGGCTCTCTCGATCCTTCGACTCATCCCCCAGCCGCCCGGCAGAATCCTCGGCGGTCAGGTGCTTCTGGAAGGACAGGACCTTCTCAAGCTGTCCGAGCGCGACATGCGCGGCGTGCGCGGGAAAGACATTGCGATGATCTTTCAGGAGCCGATGACTTCCCTCAATCCGGTTTACACCATCGGCGACCAGATCATCGAGGCGGTTACGCTCCATCAACATGTCTCCACCCGTGAGGCACGCGATATCGCCGAGCGAAGCCTGAACGACGTCGGCATATCCGATCCGCATCGCCGATTGCAGGAATATCCGCACCAAATGTCCGGCGGCATGCGCCAGCGCGTCATGATCGCGATGGCTCTGTCGTGTCAGCCCAAGCTGCTGATTGCCGACGAACCCACAACGGCACTCGACGTGACGATCCAGGCGCAAATTCTCGAGCTGCTTCGCAAGCTCCAGCGCGAGCGCGGCATGTCTATCCTGCTGATCACCCACGACCTGGGCGTCGTGGCGGAAAATGCCGATACGGTCGGCGTGATGTACGCCAGCCGGGTCGTGGAATTTGCTACGGTCGAGGAGCTGTTCGATCATCCCAAGCACCCGTATACCGAAGGCCTGTTTCGCTCCATTCCCAAGCTCGGTCAGCACGCCAAGCGGCTCGAAACCATTTCCGGCATGGTGCCGGCGCCAACTCGCTTTCCCTCAGGCTGCAAATTCCATCCGCGCTGTCCGCGCACGCGCAAAATGGCCGAATCGATCAAGGCGGCGCAACCGGTTTCGATGCCACCCGGTTCTAACGTGCCACTCGAAACGACCCCCATTCGCGACGCGGATGGTGATATTTTTGACGTGCTCTCCAAATGTGTCGGCGTCGAGCCCACGCTTCGCGAAGTGAAGCCTTCTCACTGGGCGTCCTGCCACGTGCTGGAGAATTATGAGAAGAGTCCGCCGACGGCGCCACATCTGGAGCATCGCAGAGAAGATGCAACGAACGGCGCCAGCAGCGACGCGCAGGAGGTGATCCGGTGAGCCAGACTCAATCGCTGCACAATCCCGCCGCTCCGATGGTCGCTCCGTATCGGACTCCGATGGGCGGCTCGGGAGAATCGCCGTTGCTGCAGGTCCGCGATCTGCGCACTTATTTCCCCATTCGGCGTGGCGTATTCTCGCGGACCGTCGGCTACGTCAAAGCTGTCGATGGCGTCAGCTTCGACATCGATCGCGGCAAGACCCTTGGCCTGGTTGGCGAAAGCGGCTGCGGAAAAACCACCGTTGGCCGAACAATCCTCCGCCTGATTCCCAAGACCAGCGGCCAAGTCCTCTATGAAGGCAACGATTTCTTCGCCTACCGCGGCCGGCAATTGCGAGGTTTGCGCCGCAAGATGCAGATCGTCTTTCAGGACCCGGTCAGCAGCCTCAATCCGCGCATGACCGTCGGCAACATCATCGGCGAGCCACTGGAAGTGCATCGCGTCGCGCGCGGGTCTGAGAAAGAGGAACGCGTCGCGCAGCTTCTTCGCCGATGCGGGCTCGATCCCAGCTATGCCCGCCGATACCCGCACGAATTCTCCGGCGGCCAACGCCAGCGCATCGGCATCGCCCGCGCGCTCGCGCTTTCGCCCAACTTCATCGTCTGCGATGAGCCGGTTTCAGCGCTGGACGTCTCAATCCAATCGCAGATCCTCAACCTGCTGGACGATCTTCAGCAGGAGCTGAACATCGCCTACCTCTTCATTGCCCACAACCTCGCCGTTGTCGAGCATTTTTCCGATGAAGTGGCGGTGATGTACCTCGGCCATATCGTCGAGCAGGCCCCGGCCGCTGAGCTGTACGCGAATCCGAAACACCCATATACCGTCGCACTCCTCTCGGCTGTCCCCGAACCCGACCCGCGCCCCAACAAGCAGCGCATCGTCCTCAAGGGAGAAGTACCGTCCCCGTCCAAGCCGCCGACCGGTTGTCCATTCCATCCGCGCTGTCCCTTGACGCGCCAATGCGCCAAAGAAGCTTCCGGAACGGATACGACCACCATTCAGACGGCCGGTGAAACGGTCCAAGTGATGCGCAAATGCGTTGAGCAGCGACCGCCCCTCGAACAGAAAAAGGGCGAAGCCGGGCATGTCGCCGCTTGCTGGTTCTCGCAATAGTCTGCGTCAGCACTTGCAACCCAATTCAACGAGCGATGCGGTCCGCCATGGTTAGCCGCGACGCGATAGCGGAGCGCTTTTTGTTGCGGTCGGAGTAAGCGCTCCGCTATCGCGTCGCGGCTAACCGTGGCTAACTTCAGCTTCTTTTCTCTGTCAATTTTTTTCCCTTGAAATGCAACCAAACGGTTGCATAATGTTTCAGAGGATCTGAATGAAGCCCGACATGGATGCTGTGTTCAAGGCACTGGCGGATGCGAGCCGGCGGCGGTTGCTCGATGTGCTGCGGGCGGAAAATGGGCAGACGCTATCGCAGCTTTGCTGCCATCTGGACATGACCCGTCAGGCGGTGACCAAGCATCTCAAGCGTTTGGAAGATGCGAATCTGGTCGTGACGCTCTGGCGCGGCAGGGAGAAGCTGCACTATCTCAACCCGGTGCCGATCCATCAGATCGCGCAGCGCTGGATTGGCAAATATGAGCGCCACCGACTTGGCGCGCTGGCCGACCTCAAAGCGAAACTTGAAGGAGAATCCAATGGCTGAATCACGGTTCGTCTATGTCATCTACATCCGCACGACGCCGGAAAAACTGTGGGAGGCCCTGACCCAATCCGACTTCACCCGCCAATACTGGTGCGACACCTGGCAGGATTGCGACTGGAGGGTCGGCTCATCATGGAAGCTCATGATTCCCGATGGCCGCGTGGGCGATGCCGGGAAGGTGCTGGAAATCGATCCGCCTCGCCGGCTGGTGCTGTCTTGGCAGAATCAATTTATTCCTGAGCTGAAGAGCGAGGGCGATTCGAAGATGACGTATCTGATTGAGCCGAAGGGGTCGGCCGTCAAGCTCACGGTGATCCACGAGATGGACAAACCCAATTCGAAGTTGATCGATGGTGTTTCCCAGGGTTGGCCGAACCTTCTTTCGAGTCTTAAGAGTCTGCTGGAGACGGGGCAGTCCATTGAAGAAACCCGGCATTGGCCGAAAGGCGTGTAATCAGTCTAAAATGATATAAAGACAACCGCCCGTGATTCGGCTCATAGTGACTCACGGGCGGCTTTCGTTAAGGCCTCATCATTTCATTTAATCTGCCCGATTTGAGATTTGGACCGTCCCACCCGCATTGTCCCCTCATTAGACTTTGGCCTGAGATTTGCGAAATCGTGCTACGGGTATTTTGGGCGTAAGCGATTTCAGAATTTCGGGGCCGATGTATGAACATGATCCAGATCCTTCTGACCCAGATCGGCGTGATCCTTGCGCTGTCGCGGCTGCTGGGCATGCTGATGCGGCAGATCAATCAGCCGCAGGTGGTGGGGGAGATGATTGCGGGCATTTTGCTGGGGCCTTCGCTGCTTGGCTTGTTTCATCACGGCGCCTGGATGAACGCGCTGTTTCCGCGCTCGTCGCTGGGAAATCTGGATGTGCTCAGCCAGATGGGCGTGATGCTTTTCATGTTCCTCGTCGGGCTTGAGCTGGACCCAAAGCTGCTGCGCGGACAGGGCAAGGCAGCCCTCGTCACCGGCACCGTTGGCATCGTCATCCCATTTCTGCTCGGCGGATCACTGGCCATCGCACTGCTGCACACGCAGCACCAAGTCACCGGCGATGTCGCCAGCCCATTGGTCCTCTGCCTGTTCATGGGCGCGGCGATGAGCATCACGGCTTTTCCGGTGCTGGCGCGCATCCTCACGGAACGAAACCTTCATAAGACGCGCACGGGTGTCTTGGCGCTGACCTGCGCCGCCATGGACGACATCATGGGCTGGTGCATCCTGGCCTTCGTGCTGGCCATCGCGCAATTCAAAGGATTTGGAAATGAACCGCATCATGGCTCGGCCTTTCGCACCGCGATGATGACCGTTGGTCTCTCGGCTGCATATCTGCTGGTGATGGTCTTCATTGTCCGCAAATTCCTCGGGCGTCTTCAGGCCATCTTCGACACGCTCGGTTACCTCACGCAGGGCGTGATGGCGATCATTTTCCTGATCCTGATCGGTAGCTCACTCGCGACCGATGCGATCGGCATTCACCAAATCTTTGGCGCTTTCATGTTTGGCGCAGTGATGCCCAAGGAAGGACCCTTCATTAAGCATCTGACGGAAAAGGTGGAGGATTTTACGGTTCTTTTTCTGCTGCCGCTGTTCTTCGCTTACACGGGATTACGGACGGAGCTCGGCCTGCTGGGATCGGCGCAGCTCTGGATCATCTGCGCTGTCATTGTCGCAACAGCGGTCGTCGGGAAATTCGGCGGCGTCACGCTCGCGGCGCGCTTTTACGGCATCAGTTGGCGACAGAGCGGCCTGCTGGGCGTGCTGATGAACACGCGCGGCCTGATGGAATTGATCATCCTCAACATCGGCCTCACGTTTGGAGTTCTCTCGCGGCCGCTGTTTGCCATGATGGTCGTCATGGCGCTGGCCACCACCTTCATGACCACGCCTTTCATGCGGTTGCTGTATTCGCCGGCGCGTCAAAGGCGCGAGATGGACGAAGCGGCACGCGAGGAAGCAGCCAAGGTGCCGGGCATCCATGTGGTTGTGCCGGTCAGTTTGAAAAATACCGCGGCATCACTGGTGCGCATCAGCCGAATGCTTATGGGCGCAAGCCCCGGCCGGCTTTATGCATTGCATCTTGAGCGGCCCGCTGAAGTGGAACGCCGTGCACGGACTGCGTCGATCGAGCCGGATGAAGTGCTCGATGTCGCCGTTAGTGCGGCCAAGAAGCAGCAGGTTCCATTCAGTGCCATCAACTTCGTCAGCCGACATATTGGGCGCGACATTGCAGACGCTGCCGAACGCTATCTGGCAAGCTGGATCGTTATGGGCTGGCATAAGCCGGTCTTTTCCAGCAATGTGCTGGGCGGCGTTGTGGGCCAAGTGCTGCGACGCGCGCCGGCGAACGTGGCGATCTTCTGTGACAAGGGACTTGGGCCAGTAAAGCGAATCCTTGTTCCATACCTGGGTGCCCCGCAGGATCGTGAAGTGCTCAAAGCGGTGAAGCATTTTGGCGCATCGGGCGAGATCTCCGTAACGATCCTTCGAATCAGGAAGGCCGATCAGGAGAAGAGGGCCGATGAATCGCCGCTCGAAGTGCGATTCCCGGAGTTGGCAGATGTTCGGGTGATTGATATTGCCGATGCTCGGAAGGTGATTGCCGAGGAAAGCGCGGGCCACGATCTGATGGTCCTGGGGCTTTCCGATGAATGGGATTCATCGCACGGGCCGCTCTCAGGCGGGCACGCATTGCTGGCCGACATCGCGCAATGCTCGCTGCTGGTCGTACATTCCAATCCGCGCGCGCCGGTCGTGGAAACCGAAGCCGAAATGGAGCCGCCGGCCGATGCCGAGGCGATGGTGGGAGCTTGATCCGGGTCAAATCCGCGTCAGGAAAAATGATGCCGCGATGCAGGCGGCGCTAAGACACGCGATGACCGCGACGGCCTGCCAGCTCACCCCCGAAATCAGGAAAATCAAAACCGCGCCGCCGACCAGAAAAAGAATCATCAGGACCAATGCCTGCATTTTTTTTTCCGGATCAAGGCTCGGCGTGGCGTAAGGAATCGAGATGGGCGGCGAATCCTTTTGCTCGGTCATTCCAGAATTGTAACAACAGATCTTCCCTAAGCAGCAAAAAACAAATTTGCGCGATTGCAGTTGAAACGGGCTACCATTGCAGCATGCTGAAGCGACTACCCTGGCAGCAGGAGCTGGAAATCGTCGATCGGACGATGAAGGCCATTTCCGGCATCACCGATCCGGAGGAATTCATCAATGCTTACTGGACCGGCATCGGCGAGCTGATGCCGGTCAACGAATATGTTTCGATGTCGCGGCGCGATGTGGAGCCGCCTTTTTATCTGATTACGCGATCGTCTCGCTTCACCGAATATCTGAATCCCTGGAAGCAGCGCGATCGGCTACCGAAATTGTCGGGGGGATTGCTGGGGGAACTAGCGTACGCAAACCGGCCGGTGATCATCGACGATCTGCCTTCGCGATTAAAAGAGGATGATCCGGGTTATGAGTATCTGGTGGGCTGTCAACGACTGGTGGCGCTGCCGCAATATGATCGCGGCGAGGGGCTGAACGTCACCGTGATGCTATTGGGCAAGGATGTCGAACCGGATCCGACGATGATTCCGATGCTGCATTGGCAATCGGGATTGTTTGGCCGCGGGACGCACAACCTGGTTTTGCGCAACCAACTTTCCGGGGCGTTGACGGCACTGGATCGCGAGCTGCAGGTCGTTGGAGATATTCAGCGTTCGCTGCTGCCTTCGGCACTCCCCGCGATAGAAGGTTTTGACGTGGCAACCTTTTACCAGACCAGCGCGCGAGCGGGCGGAGATTACTATGACTTCTTTCCGCTATCCGATGGCGGGTGGGGCATTTTCATCGCCGACGTGTCCGGACATGGAACTCCCGCGGCGGTATTGATGGCCATTACGCATGCCATCGCTCATGCGCAGCCGGGGACGCACACGCCGCCCTCGGCTCTGCTGGAATATCTCAACGACCGCCTGACGCGCGCCTATACCCGCGCGGGAACGTTTGTTACGGCATTTTATGGAGTGCTCGATCCGAAAACGCGAGTGCTGACTTATTCCAATGCCGGTCATAATCCACCTCGATTGCTGCGCGAGGGACATATTCGATCGATTGATTGTCGAGGCGGGCTTCCGCTGGGAATTTTCGAGCAACAGGCGTACACAGAGGGAACGGTCAAGCTGAATTGCGGCGACTTGCTGCTGCTCTACACCGACGGCATCACCGAAGCGTCGCCGGCTTTTCGACCGGCCGAAGGTCGGAAGCTTTTTGGCGTCGAGCGTCTCGATGAACTTCTGCAATCCTGCGGCAGCACCAGTCCGCAGGATTGTGTGATGCGCATTCGCGAGCAGGTGGGCGCCTTTTGTGAAGGCGCGCCACCGGTTGATGATCAGACTCTTATTGCCGTTCGATGCCTCTAAGACCTTTATCGCTTTCTTAAAGTCGGCAAGACATCAAGATCGTAAAGCTTGATCTGCTCCGTGCCCGGTTGTGCGACCTGATCCGCGTAGGTGCTGCTGGCGGTGGCATCGGTCGCCCAATGGGTTTCCGCGTTTTCATCCAGTAGGCCAACCGCGTCGATCTCATTCCAGCCGGGGACTTTCTGCGAGTCGATGTAGATTTTAATGCGTTGAATTTCGGAATCGGGATGAATCGGAATGACGGAAACGCCTTTGTCTTTGCCGATTGGCGTCGGGTCGATTCCGGTCCAGAGCTCGGTTTCCTTGCCGTCTTTTTCGACAGCGGTGATTCGATTGACGGCGCCGGGGTTGAAGGTTTCATACACGATGACGGCTGTGGGCCGAATCGGTTGGCCATATCCGAGTTCGAGCCATTCGAGTTGGCCATCGGGCGTTTTTGAAGCCCAGGCACTTTGAATATCCCCAGAGCGCGGCCAGGTGTCGGGCTTGCCAGTGGCTTGTTCAGCGCCCCATGGCCGCGGGCCGCGCGAAGGCACGGGACTGGTGACAGGCTCTTTGAAGATATACCAGGTCGGCGCGACATAGACCCAATAGCCGCTGGGCAGATCATGCTGCTCCGCATAATCTTTGCCGGCCCAGAAGCCGTAGTCGTAGAAATCGCCATAAGAGGATTCGTCGGCAGGCACGTCGAACTTTTTCAACAATGTACGGTAGTGGCCATGCGATGGGGCGGCCGATGGGACATATGCCGATGCAGGCGGTGCGCCAACGTCAGTAAGCATTGGATGGACGATCCGTCCCTCAGGCGTTTGGAGTTGCTGGGCAGGTTCATCGCCAAAGCTCAGCCTGAACCAGCCAAGGGCCGCAACCGCAACGATTCCCGGTGCGATCAATTTCCGAACCGCAAATCTCATGTGCGCTCCTGTGTGAGGTGTTGCTGGCGTTGGACGCGGCGGGAGGGCAAAAGTTTCAGGCGGTGCTTCGCGTCTTAATCGCTGGCAGCCGCATATCGGCTGACGGTTTCCCGCAAGGCTCGAAAATTAATGGGTTTGGTCAGATGGGCTTCAAAGCCGGCATCGCGGCTGCGTACCAAATCATCTTCCTGGCCAAATCCACTGAGCGCGATCGCGTGCATCGGCTTGCTGCGGTCGATGCGGCTGAGGATATCCATTCCACTTCCATCGGGCAGGCCGATGTCGCTGATCAGAAGATCGAAATCCTGCTGGCCAGCGACCTCCACGGCTTCATGTACGGTGCCCACGGAGACAACCCGGCAACCGATGCCCTCCAGAAGCCGCGTCATGACGACACGCGTGTCACCGTGATCTTCCACCAGCAGAATTCGAAAGCCGTTCAGTTTTCCATCGCGCAGGCGAGGATCATTGGAAGATGTCTTTTGCGGCTCCTCCGCGGTGGTCGGCAGTTCGAGCGTCATGCACGTGCCTTGATTCAGCCCGCCACTGGCGGCGCGAATAGACCCTTCGTGCATTTCGACAAGAGACTTTGCAATCGATAGGCCCAAGCCAAGTCCTCCAAGGCGCCGGGAGCTAGACGCCTGCTCGAAGGCCGCAAAAATCCGCGACATCATCTGCGGTTCAATTCCGGTGCCCGTGTCGGCCACCTCGACGCGTACATGATGGTCGTCGCCATCGTTGGCGGATCGAATGGAAATGGAACCGCCGTCGGGCGTGAACTTCACGGCATTGGAAACCAGGTTGAGCAAGATCTGCTGCAGCCGGCCTGGGTCGGCCCAGATGAAGTGGTGTTTGGCGCGCAGGGCGACCTTCAATTCAATGCGCTTGCGGTCCATCTGGCTCTGCATCATCGTGGTGACCGCGCGAATGGCTTCGTTGAGGTCCACGGCCTCAAAGTGCAGCTTCAGCTTTCCGCGAGTAATCCGCGTCAGATCCAGCAAGTCGTCCACGAGCCGGGCTTCCGTTTCGACATTCCGGCGGATCATCGAAATCGTGTTTCGAATCGGCCCTGGAAGATCGGGCATCTCTTCCAGAAAGCTCATCTCGGCCAGCACCGGCGTCAAAGGCGTGCGCAGCTCATGCGAAAGCACGCTCAAAAACTGGTCTTTAGACTGATTGGCCCGTTCGGCTTCTTCCTTGGCTTTCTGCAATTCCGATTGAAAGCGTTTCTGCTGGCTTACGTCGCGGGCAATTTTCGAGGCGGCCACGATTTGGCCATTACGATCGCGCACGGGAGAGATGGTCACCGAGATGTCGATGAGCCTTCCGTCTTTGGTGATGCGCTGGGTTTCAAAATGGTCGATGCGCTCGCCACGTTGAATCCTGGCCAGGATCTCCGGCTCTTCCGCATGCCGATCGGGAGGGATGATAATGTAGATCGGCTTCCCGATGACCTCCTCGGCTTTCCAGCCGAAGATTCGCTCGGCGCCATAATTCCAGGTTCGGATGATGCCTTCAAGAGTCTTGCTGATGATCGCGTCATCGGAGGATTCGATGATCGCGGCCAGCCTGGAATCGAGCACAGGATCGGCGGCCAATTGATGAAGATCTTCATTGAGCCGGCGCAGCTCGGCGATCTCAGCGCGAAGCGCGTCAATCTCCGTCGATTGTTGCTGGTCCGGCCTCTTTTCGCTCATACGACCCTTACATAGATACTTTGTCAATCAATTCTGCGATTCATCCGCCTTCTTCTGTGCGATGAGTTTATTAAGGTCCTCCAGCACGCGCTTTTCCCGAGCAAGACCCTGCTCGTTACCGGTCTTGCTGTAAATCTCGGCCAGAAGCTCATGGGCGCGCGGATCGTAGGGATCGATGTAGATGCCTGTCATCGCATACTTGGCCGCTTCATCGAGTTTGCCATCATCGCGATAGATGCGGGCGATTCTCACCGTGTAACGATTGTCCTTCAGTTCCACCTGGGCCAGGTGATCCAGCTCACTGATGGCTTTGTCGTTCTGATGCAGGGCCAGATAAAGACCCGCCAGTCGGCTGTGCGGCAGGGCATCCACCGGGCGAAGCTTTTCGATCTGCTCCCAGACACCGATCGCCTCGTCGTATTGCCGCGCCTTGATCAGCGATTCTCCCTTTTCCCTCAGCTCGTCGTATTTCTTTGTTGTCTCCTGATCATAGCCCCATTTTGCGACCTGGGCATCGCACCAGGCGAAGAAATCGTTCTGGAAATCGGTCAGCGAGCGATGCGTTTCCTTCGGGAAAAAGACCTCCTGCGGCTCCGCATTTCGGCAGTCGGTCAGCATCTTCAAAATCGTTTCATGCCCATACGTTTCTTCGATGTATTTGCAGATCCAGAAAGACTCCGCATAGGCAAGCTGTCGATCGATGGGGCGCTTGGGACGGACGAAGGACCAGGTGAGCTGATCGATCGGGAAAAGCTGGTGATGCGTCACCGCGCCATACAGCATCGGGACCCAGTCCCACCGCAATGGTGTCTGCTCTTCATACACTGCCAGGCCTTCGGTCATCCAATGCTGGATGCGATTGTCGGTGTCGCCCAGCGTGACCGTGTGGGTGTATTCATGACGAAGCACCTGCGCCCAGTTGAATGGGCCTAGTGTTTGATGGCCGACGCGCGGCGCGACCAGGGCGATCACGCGTCCGGTGCTGGCACCGACGGTGCCGATCCAAGGCGAGCCGGTCGTGCGCACGCTGAAAGCTTCATGGGTCGGGAAGACTTCGATATAGGTTTTGACCTTTGGCTCATAGTTGAAAGTCTTGCAGATCACATCGTGAACGCTTTCCAGATAATCGCTGAAATACTCGGGGATCACCGGATCGGTCTTGGGATCATAAAGCACGATGAAGTGCGCGCTTTCCTTGCGGGCAAAGCCGTCCATCATGTCCAACAGCTTGAGATAGTTGGTTGTGGCAAGATTGAAGGGGTCGAGCTCGTGTGCCGCGGCTAACGTGACGCGGGCATCATCTTCGTCGCCGCTCTGGGTGTAGAGCAATCCAAGACCATTGCGAGCCGCAGTCCACCACGGAGCGCGCTCGATGGCCTTTTTGTACATATCGGCTGCGCGCGGATACTGCCGCATCGCGCCGAGCTGCTCGGCCACTTCGAAATACCCGGTGGCGTTATTCGGATCAATCTGCTCGATCTTTTTGAGAATCTCGGCAGTCGTTGCATCTTTAAGCTGAAGGGCATACACCGCCGCCTTCAGGCCCAATGCCTCCAGATTCTTCGGCTGGCTTTGCAAAACCTTATCGACTTCCGCTTCGGCCAGTTCGGGCCGGCGCTGGCGAAGCAGATTTCGGGCATCCAGCAGATCCGCTTCGAATGCATCCGGATTCACCTGGCGAATCAAATCGCTCATCTTGTCGCCGCCGTCGAAATTGAAATTTTCGACGGCCATTCGCCCGGCCAGATCGAGCGTGTGAATGTCGTTGGGATTGGCTTCAAGCGCAGTTTGAAGCTCCTTGGCGGCATCCTGTGCCTGGTCGTGCGACATGAAATACTCGCCTGCCGCCACGTGCGCAGGCCAGTATTCGCGATCGATCGAGTCGTAGGCCTTCACGAAAATATTCAGGATCGTCTTGTTCAGGTCCGGCTTATTTCGATAGGCCTCGGAAAGCGTGGCCTGGCGATCGAGTGCCCGGCCGATGGTCGTCACCAGCTCGGCATTGTCGAAGACTCCGCCGCGCTCGTGATTCTTCCATCGCTCCAGAAAATCCTGAGGCTTCTGCGTGAACCAGTCGTAAGCCTGGCGTGCAGTTTTGAAGTCTCCGACCTTCTCGCAAATCTGTCCTAGCTGGAAATGGCCGGGAATGGAATCGGGGTGATCCTTCAGATGCTGGCGAATGAGCGCCAGCGCCTCGTCGGTTTTTCCTGCAGCAGTTAAAAGTTCAGCACGTCGTACCTGAATCGCAGGATCATTCACGATCTGGGCATCGGAAACAGCCTTGATCGCGTCATCCAGCTCGCCGACCGCGCGCATTGAATTCGATTTGATCAGAGCGACGGTGACCGCATCCTGCTTCCCGCGCGGATGGATTTTCTCGAGTGTGATCAGCGACTCGCGATAATGGCCATGAAACGCCTGCTGGCGGGCCTTGTCCAGATCGTTGTAGTAAACCGGATACGCCAATTCCGGCAGTCGCTCGGGGGCCAGGCGCTCGATGTACTTCCACGGGGCGGTGCCACGGACGAAATCATCGTTCGCATCATCGGCAAGCAGGCCGCGATTGAACAGCATCACCGCGAGCAGGATCAGGGTCGTTCGGACTGAATACGACATCCAACCACCTCTAAGATTAAGGGCAATCCGGCGAGAGGAGCCGACCGCTCAGCCAGCGAACCATTATACGCCGCCGTGGAGTCCACACCACGGCAAGAAGCCTGATTGTCGGCCTCGGGAGACTCCCGTACCATCCCCCCAGGAGCGGGCTGACTGGGCCCAAAACGCGACAATGTCGTCCTATCGGCTTGGGTTTGTCTTCGATTACGAGCTGGGCCACGTCACCCACCAGAAGAACCTCGATCGATTTGTTGCTGAGGATCAATCCGTTCGCCCCGAATGGATTCTCATTCCGCCTCGAACGGGCGACCGATGGGACAAAATCCCAAAGATTAAAAACCATCTTCCCCTTCGCCAAAGCCTGCGGGCACGGCCGGCGATCCGCAAAGCACATATGCTCGCTCCGCTCGACAGTGTCTACTGCCACACGCAGGTCATGGCGATGCTGGGAACCGGCCTGCCCAGGCATGTCCCGCTCGTCATTTCGCTGGATGCGACGCCGATCGATTTTGCAAAGCTTGGGGCCTATCACGCGGGGGGAAAACCAATCGACAGCCGCGCTGGTGGCCTCAAATTTCGGTGGGGGCAATGGGCCTTCCGGCGTGCCTCGGCCCTCGTTACCTTTTCCGCATGGTGCAAACGCAGCCTCGTGAAGGACTACGGGATTGAAGAATCGCGCGTCGCGGTGATTCCGCCGGGGGTCGATCTCGATGCGTGGAAACCAGCACCGAAGGCGCCACTTGAGAACCGTCGCGCCCGGCTGCTGTTCGTCGGCGGCGCCTTTGGTCGTAAGGGCGGAAATTTCATGATCGATGCGTTCAGGGATGGGCTGGCGGATATGTGCGAGCTCGACATCGTCAGCAATGATGCCCCCGAGGGCAGCCATCCGCAGATTCGTGTTCATCGTGGTTTGTCGCCCGGCAACGATGAGCTTCGCGCGCTGTTCGATCAGGCCGATCTGTTTCTCTTTCCTTCGCTGGGCGACTGCACCCCCTGGGCCACGGTTGAGGCAATGGCCAGCGGCCTTCCCGTTATTGCTACACCAGTCGGCGGCGTGCCGGAGCAGATTGAAGATGGAGTGAGCGGGCTCATGGTCCCGGCGGGCGATTCGGCAGCGATTATCGGGGCGGTTAGGGCAATGATTGAAAATCCAACCAGATGCCTGGAGATGGGACGAGCAGGGCGGCTTCGAGCCGAGCAGTGGTTTGATGCAAAACGCAATTACCGATCACTGATCTCGCTTCTCAAAGGTGTGGTCGATGCCAGCCGAGAGAAATCTCCACTTCCCGCCGCTAGCCAATTTGGTCTATCTATTCCGTTGGGATGATGCAGAGAAGACTATCGAAACTGGTTGATTTGATCAGCCGGCGGATCCGCGGCATGCGAGCCGCAGGCGGAAGGGCATCTGTCTCGCTGGGCAGATATGCCATGAGGGATGCGCTGAGCGCGAGCACTTCGCACGGCCTGGTTACCATGCGATCCGGCCGCGCCAATTATCCGCTGGGTGCACGATCTCACACCAGTGACGGGCAGGTCTTCTATCAGGTCTTCGCACGCCTTGAATATGCCTGCGTGGACGAAATGAGCGACGTCTCCCTCATCATCGACTGCGGCGCCAACGTCGGCTACAGCTCGGCCTATTTCCTGACCCGGTTTCCGGATGCAAAACTGATTGCCGTCGAACCGGATCCGGGAAACTTCAAAATCCTTCAGCGCAACCTCGCACCCTTTGGCTCGCGCGTGCGATTGATCCAATCGGGAATCTGGTCGCACTCCTGCGGGCTGGTCATTTCCGAAGAAAAATTCGGCGATGGCCGCGAGTGGGCGATTCAGGTTCGAGAAACCAAGCCGGGAGAGCCGCCGCAGATGACTGCCGTCGATATCGGCACGCTCCTACGCGAATCGGGCCAATCGCGCATTTCGATTTTGAAAATCGACATCGAACGAGCCGAGGCGATTGTCTTTGCAAGCAATTTCGAAAGCTGGATCGATAAGGTGGACAATCTCGTCATCGAATTGCACGATGAGGAATGCCAGCGGATCTTCTTCAAGGCCATCGAAGGCCAGAGCTTTGAGATCTCTCATTCCGGCGAGCTGACCGTCTGCCGGCGCAGGAGCGGCGCGCCACGGTTATCAAACGCGCCTATTGCCCATTCGTCCCAAGCTCAGAGTTGACATCGCCGGCGATGAATCGCTGGAATTCTCCGCCGGCATCTCCGAAGAACATCGGCGTGATCTTCGGTTTGCGCACCTCTCCGCTAATCGCAACCGTTGTCAGGTCCCGCTGAATGGCGGCGAGAATGTCATTGATGTCGGCCAGCAATGGCAGCTTCTTCACTTTGAGTGGTTGAAGCGTTCCAACCGCGACGCCGGTAATAGGATTATCCGGCAAATCCCAAATATGCGTGGCGGTTGCCGTCGCGCGGACTTCCACGCCACGATTGAAATAGCGCAGGTGATTGACGTGGAAGGTTCCCCGTTCCAGATGGAATCGCACATCACCCGTGCCGATCGGTTTATCCAGTCCGACGCCGGCATGCATCATGTTGTAAAGACCTGCAACGACGCTGAAATTGCCGAGGTTCGCATCACTGAGCTTGACATCTCCGTCCAGCACAAGCGGCGAGAGTAACTTCTCGTATTCCGCCGAATGCGATGCCGGCTCGGTCGCCATGACAATCGCCTGCGTGGCGGCCTGCGTCGTGGACGGGCCGGTCGTGCGCGTCGTCGGCTTGATGGTCGGCCCCTGCGATGGAAAAGCGTAGAGCGCCTGATACCGCTCGGGCGTGGGCGTGGCATAGAGCGCGGTGAAATCGCCGGTCAATCGGCCCGGCATGGCCGCTGCCGTCTTATCAAATGCATGGACGGCCGGATCCAGCGCCAATTTATCGATGCTGATGTTGGCTTGCACCGCCATCGTGCTGTTGGCATGCCTGCCAATGCGACCCCAGATGCGCACGACGCCATCGTCAAGATGAATGGTGCTGGTCTGATGCTCGCCGCTGCCCAGGACGACTCGGTACCCGCCCTGAGGATCGAGGCTGTCCTTGCCGATGTATCCGATGATCGTGGCATCGTTGACGGGAATGTTGCGCCAGTGGCCGTTGATAAACCTGTTCTGCAACACGAAGGCCAGGGGCTCCAACGGTCGATTTACTTCAGCCGGCGCGAGACGAAGATTGCCGGTCATCGTGCCGCCCATGTCTTTGAGCTCCGGATAGAAAGTAGTGAGCACCGTCGTATCCAGGTTTTCCCAGGTGATCTCGGCTGTGCTGGTTGTGAAATGACCTAAATCGAGTCGCGCCTGGCCGTCAGCTCGGCCACCCAGCATATGCAGATGAATCGCGCGCACGTCCACGACGCGCTCCCACACGCCGGCATAAACTTCCAAATCTCCCAACGGTTTTCCACCCAGCGTAGCCGCTCCGCTGATGTCCACTCGATGCCCATAAGCGCGGAGCGTTGCCTCCTCGGCGTCGGTCGGCTGCTTGGCTCCGAAGCTTGCTGCCGCTGCCGGACTCGGGCCTGGAATCTGAAGGACCTTAGGCTTCGCTGAAGGCTTCCGTGGCAGCTCGATGCGCAGCTCAGGAATATCGAGCGTTACGTCAGCATGAAGCTTGGCCGCTGCCAGGTCGAGGGGCCATTTCGTGATCTTGACGCTCGTATCGAGCCGGTAAGGATTGTTCACATCACCGGCAACCGTGATTGTGCCCTGGCCATTTTCTCGCTGGATATGAACTGGATCGACTTTGATTTGCCCGCTCGAAAGCGATGCCTCGAAGCTCGCCTGATCGAGCAGGTTAAAGCCCATCGCCTGGACCTTATGCAGGCCACCCTTTGCACGTGCTCCAATTGAATTGGGATCGAACCGCAATCCCGGCACATGCACATCCAGTTCACTGTCGAAGGTTCCTGAAACATCTTCGACATTGGCCACCGCCGCCGCATCATGCAGCGCCAGATTTTTGATCGAAAGATCGAGATCGATGTCGTCGGTATCCAGCAAATAGGTGCCGGCAAGCTGCCAATCGCCGCCGAGAAGGCGCAGTTGATTGGTATGGATGACCGCCTTATCCGAATCGACGTTGCCATCGACGGTCATCACCACCTGCCCGATGTGGTATTTCAGCACATCTACTTCGCGGCCGCTCAACGTGCCCTTGACGGTCAAATCCAGCGGAATCAATTCGCCTTCAAGAGACGCGTTGCCCTGTACGGTCCCGCGCAAGAGCATCGCCGTCTGTTGAACGCCCGTTTCCGGATTGACCGGCTGAGTATTAGTCAATGTCAGGGCTGCTTTGACCGGCTTGGGAATGCCGTAGGTATAGGTGCCGTTGAGGGAAAGGGTGGTGTCGGCGAAGTGCATGCCCAGGTTGTCCAGATGCGCCAAGGCATGGTCGCCGTGGCCATCAAAGACAAAGCTGAGCAGAGAATCTTTGAGCGGCCGGAATTTCCAATTTCGCCCTTCGACATGAAGCGACCACTTCTCGTCTTTGTCGAAGGTATATTCACCGTGTCCTGACAGTAAATTCGGAATCGGAAATCCAACTGACTTGAGCGTGAGCTGTGGAACCTTCTTGTCCTGCTCCTGCTTGGGATGTAGTCCGCCGGTCAGTGCGAGGCCATCGAGTTTGAACGGGATGGCGCGATGCCATTGAAGGAGGGGAACGTCCGCCTTCCAGTCCAGATCGGTAAACGAGGTTCCTTTCGCGCCGAACGCGACCCGCGTTTCCCATGGACCGCTGGCGGCAGTCCCGCTCGCATTGATCTGCGCATCGACGATTGCCTCATTGGGTAGCGGCGCGCTGGCGGCTAGATGAAAGCTGCCGTTCGATTTGACGGCCTTTGCCAGGGCCAGCTCGCGCCACTGCGCGCTGAGCTCTCCGGTATGGGCCTTGGGATTGACCGAGCCGTCTACTTTGACGGCGCCGCCGAAAATATTCAGCAAAAGTTGCTCGAGCCGAAGCTCAGATCCGTTGTAGACCAGCGACCCCGAAGTCAGCTTGACCTGCGGCACGATGTGCTGCTGGGTTTTGATCAGCAGGTTGCTGGGATTGATGCGGACTTCACCACCCGTCCTGGAAGCGGTGAGTATGCCATACGCTTCGGTGGGTCCAAATTGAAATTTCTGAACGTCCAGACGACCACCGATGCCGGCAGTGCTCATCTGCCCTTGCCAGGTCACGGCTAAATAAAACGCCGGCGGGGAAGCATCCCAAGGCTTGATCCAGTCGGCGATGTTCTGAATCCCGACTTCAACTTCGTGCTGCCACATTCCACCCGGAACCAGCCGCCCTTTGATTCCCACCCGGGGCGGCAAATTGGGATCGGGCTGAATGCGCACATCATAAGCCCACGAAAGGGGAGTCTCGGCATAGCCGTTTAGCTCCAACGGCTGAATCGTCGACGATCGCTGGCGCTGGTCCACGACAATAATGGTTCCATCTACGATTTTTACATTGGGAACCGATGGAGCCGACGATTTGCTTTTGGCCTCGGCCGGCTTCTCGCCCAGCGCCGCCGCCACGAGCTTGGCCACTTCCGCCAGGTTCCATTGGCCCGCCTGATCCTGCACGACATACAGCGTTGGCTTATCCAGCTCGATCGCCTTCACCGCCAGTCCGTTGCCTAATGCCAAACCAAAGAGCGTATTGGTATGCACCTTCATCGTCGGGACCTTCAGGAAGGCCTTGTCCGACAAAGGCAGCCCCAGATCGACATCATGCAATTCGGTGTGACCAAGCCAGCCGGTCGTTAGCGATGTGGCATTAATTCGGAGGCCGAGGTTCTTTTCAACCTGCCCGATTACCACACGGCGGGGAATGTTGGTCCACAGGACAATCTGCACCACCACCGCAACAACGATCACGAGCAGCAGAAGAATCAGCAGCGCCCAGGCGAGGCGGCGCCACTTACTTTTCTTTCGAGGCTTTTGAGGTTGATCACTTGATTCAGCCATTGCACAACGTCAGCTTTTAAAGCGGCGTGAAAATCATTGAAGCGGTTGCAACTACTTCTGCGTTTGCGCCGGCGGAATATTGCCGATCGTTCGTGGTCCGGTTCCGAAGATCCAGTAATCTTCGCGCGCAGTGCGTCCGACAAATGGGCCAGAGACGGCGAGCAACTCGCCGGTATTTTTCCAATAGGCGACGAAAGCCACGCTCGCCCAGCCATATTGCTTGGTGCTCTTGAGGATCGACAGGTCCGGCGTCGATATCGGGATGCCGCTGGTGGCAATCGACGGAATCGCGGTGGCAGGAACACCCAGCAGGAACTCGACGCGGTTGACGCTCAATCCACCGCTGCGAACTTCGAGAACCACTTCAGCTTTGTCTCTGCTGTCCACCAGCCGAACACCCGAACCCAGCAACTTGGCGCGCAACTCGCCGATAAGGAACAAATATTCAATCGGCGGCTGGCCCGATATCGCCTGCTGCAAGCCGCCAAAGGCAGCAGTGGGTTTGGTCGTGGCAATGAGGTATTGCGTGTCGACATAGACGGAGCGATCGCGTAGCGCATCGGTCGAAAGCTGAGCGACTGCCGATTCCGCGGCGCCGGTCATCAGGAATTCCTCGTCCGCCGTTTCCGTTGGATCCGTCACGCGAATCGAAGTGCAGGCTGTTGCAAAAGCGCAACAGACCAGCAACGCAAGGCTGAGCCTGGCGCATCGTGAAAACCGATTGCAAAACCTCACATCAGAAAATGCGGCGTGCTTCATCAGAGTTGCGGCGTTCCTTCTGTGACAGGTTCAATTACAGCCAAGTCATTCGGCTGTGGCGGCAGCCATGAAGCGGACTCTAACGCCACGCTCGCCCGGCAGGCAACGTCAATTTGCCGGATGTCCGGAACGCCGACGTCCACGTCGGCGTTCCTATTAAGCATCGACCCCTCCTCAGCTTTCACGACCCGAGCTGCCCGACTGCTCGCCGGCATCCGGATCCCGTTTCGCATTCAGTGGCTCATCCTGGCCATGTCCCAGAGGCCGTTGGACGATGGAAGGCTCGCCGCTTTCCAGCGCCTCGGTTGGCGAGTCGCTCACACGGCCTTGTTTTAGGTCTTCTTTTCCATCACGTTTTGAAGATTGATTTTGCGAAGCCATAACATTCTCCCAAAAGAGCTATTGGAATGATTCGTTAAGGATCAAATGCAACCGTCGCGCCACAACGGCAGCCGGCAGGCAGGACAATTCGAAATTGCCAGAGATTCGACAATCGGGTATCCAACTTCAGCCTGGATCGTGGTTTGGCAGCGGAACAATCGGGAACCGACGCTGGCTGCCCACGTATTCTAAAATGAATAGATGACGTACCAACCAAGAGGGCTCGCAAGCATGCGATGGATCGGCGCAATCGCTTTAATGTGCATCTGCGGATTGGCATGGGCAGGTGGAACGGCCCAGGAAACGCCTGCTCCGGATTTTTCCAGGCAGGGCGGTGTGCGGCTAGCTGCTGTTCACGAATCGCACACGTATCTTTTGCATCTGCCCGGCATCGCCGGCGCGCGAGGCATGGACCGCCTGATGCTCGCCGGCCTGCGCGACGGCGGCTTCACTGGTGAAATCGAAACCTACGATTGGACCGAACATGATCCAGGTTTGAATGCCTTGATGGCTTACCAGCGAAATCAAACCGAAGCGCAGAAAATTGCCGACAAGCTCACGAAAAAATTCCGGGCCGATCCATCGCTGCATATCGTCATCACTTCGCACAGCGGCGGAACGGGATTGGCCGTCTGGGCATTGGAAAAATTGCCGCCGGATGTGAAGGTGGATCGCGTGTTGCTGCTCTCGTCGGCTCTCTCTCCGCAATATGACTTAACCAAAGCGCTATCGCACGTGCGCGGAAAGATCTATTCCTTCTTCAGCGAAAATGATGTGCTGGTGCTCGGGGCGGGTACCAAACTCTTTGGCACCATCGATGGCGTGCGCACCGAATCGGCCGGCGAAGTCGGATTTATCATGCCGCCCGATGCTGATTTTCAGCAGTATCAGAAGCTGGTGCAGAAGCCGTACGAAAAATCCTGGATGGAATATGGAAACATCGGCGACCACATCGGCCCAATGCACCGCGCCTTTTCCATGCACATTCTCGCGCCGCTGGTGATCGGCCCATCCGCCGCGCCGACTGCCAAGGTGGAAAATGTACCAGCGCAGGCGGGCACCGCTTCAAATCGTCACGCGAAGTCTTAAGAAGTGGAATTAATCCGGATCGAGTCGCCGGTCGGCGAGAATGGGCGGGAGTTGCGCTGTTGGTGGAGCTTTGCGCAGATTTTCGATTGCCTGCACAATGCTGTAGCGGTCGAAGCCGTCGCGCGGCGAGGGGCCTGTGGCACCGATCAATGATGCGAACACGCTGAACAGAAGCAACACGCTGGCGACAATCCACACTGCCTGATGATGAGGCCTGCGCAGCCAGACGCCGGCCCAAAACAGGACCAGCGGCAAAAACACCACGAACCACGGCGTCGCGAACATCGATTCTGGCACGTCCTGGCGGATCAGCGCATAGACCACGATCACCACGCCCGCCCCCGCAAGCGTGGCGGCTGCCATGATCTTGGTGGTCATCGGCCAGTGCCGGTGCATCACCATTGAGACACCGATGATGCCAATCAGCACCACCGGAAAATGGCTGAAGATGCCGTGAGGACCGGTGAAGGCTTCCAGCACACGCACGCTCTTTCGCGCCAAGGCGGGCCAGAATCCGGGCGTTTCATCTTCATCCACTTCGCCATCGGCGGCCGGCTTGTTGACCGCGTGCGCTGGCGTCAGCTTCAGCAGCGCTAGCAATCGGCTGGAGTGTCGCCGATGACCGATCCATGATCCGCCGGTCGAATCGGCCATCAGTTCTGGATGGAATATGCCCGGCCTCAAATCACCCGTGATCGGCCTGACCAGCATCGCATGCCCGGCAATTGGAAACATCGCTGCTAAAACATAGGCGCCGAGGCCCATCATTTTTCTCGATCGCGGCCACCCGAGCGCTGCCGCTACCGGTAGCAGTAGCACAAGAAAGATCGCGGCAGGTGGGTCGATGCATGCCGCCAGTGATGCGCACAATCCCGAAAGTGCCAACCATGCGACACCAGTGCGCTCTGCCTTGATCAGCGTTACGTGGAACAAGCAGGCCGTCGCCGCTAACAGCAGCGCAGCCGCCGGCGCATGGGCATTAAGAACGGTGCCATAGCTCAGCAACCCGCTCCCCACGACGACTGCTAATCCCAACCCAGCGCGCAGCGGCCTTCTCAATTCAAACAGCCGGCCCATTCGATAGACCAGCCCAGCAGATAGCGCCACCGGCAACGTCACGCCTAAAAGCGTCAGCCAAAATGCGGCCCAAGCCGAATCGCGTCCGAGATTTAGCCCCATCCGGTGCAGCACCCAATAGGGGCCGCTGAGCAGCACCGCGAACATCGGCGGCTGGCTGCTATACAGATGCGATCCCACGGCGACCTTGTCGCGCGTCTCGGCAAAGTCGGTGTTCTCAATCGCCAGCGTCCGGTTCTCGACCAGCGCCTGAACGGTCGCCAGGCGCGATTGCTCATCGTCGCTCATGAGCCGCGGATCAGGATGGCGAAGCGGACGCAAAAGGGGGATGCAGATTAGCAGTATCAGGATGGGGGCGGCCAATGCCCACGGACGAACATATGCCGTGCGCGGCGCCTCCCCGGCGGGACGCGAACAGTATTGGTTTATTGCAGAACTTAAAGGCATCGTCCGTACTCGACGGGCAGCAGATCACACCAGCTGCCATCAACAACAGCAGCAGCCAGTGTCACAATCCTTCAACAGCTTTCTAAAACTGCCCACCTAGGCTCTGCCTAGTAAATCTTCAGGAACTGAATGAAATTTTGGATCAGCCGATCACCCAGCCTGGCATACTCGCGGTAGTTCTGGGCCGTGCTCTGGCGGATATCGGATTCGGTCACGCCGCCAGCCTTGGCCAAGTCGTTTTTGCCGTTGGCCAGTATCGCGTCGATGTCGGCTTCGGTCAATTCGAAGTGGTATTGGAAGCCGAAGATGCGGGTCTTGAAGCGGTAAGCCTGGTTCTTGCAAGCCTTTGTGGAACTAAGAAGTGCGTTCCCGCTTGGCGGCGGCGGCGCGGGAGGCGGCGGGGCATTGGGCGGCGCGGGAAGTCTGGGCAGATCGAAGGTGTCGAAGTGCCAGTGGAACATCTTCGCACCATCATGCAGTCCCATAACGATTGGCTCAGTGCCGCCGGGGAAAGGAAACGTCACCGGCCCCCAGCCCAATTCCGGCATGGGAGTACCGGGCGCATCGGGCGTCGCACCGGGTTTCACATTCGGATGAACCTTCGCGCCGGCCGCATGGGCCAACAGCTGCGCCCCCAGGCAAATGCCCAGAAACGGCCGGTCGAGCGTCACAATCCGCTTGAGCAAATCCACTTCCTGGGCCAGGAACGGATATTGCGAATTGCCGATGTCCGAGATGCCCATCGGCCCACCCATCGCAATCAGCACGCGCACATCATCCAGATCGCGCGGCACTTCATCGCCCCGATAGAGATGCCGAATTTCCGTCGGAATGCCGCAATCCCGAAACGCCGTCAGGATCCGTCCTGGAGTTTCCCACGCCACGTGTTGAAGAATCACCGCTTTGCTCATGTCGCGTTCGATCTTCCGCGAGGGGCGCGGGGGGTGTCAAGTGAGCGGCACTCATTCATGTAGCGCATCATTTGATGATCTGTAAATTCGCAAACCCTTCATTTGTTCCTTTTTAATTAAATTGCTGCGCGTTCGGCAAAGTCGCTGACCCTGTGCATACGATCGACTGAACCCACGGGCGTGGCGATTCAAAACCGGAAACCAGAAGAAGGAGACCCAGAATGGCAACGACCTCTCAAGTGGCGAAGAAACTGGTCGAACTCTGTCGTCAGGGAAAATTCGACGAGGCGATGGAATCACTTTACGGCAACAACATCGTCAGCATTGAGCCGCATGCGGGGCCGAACATGCCGGCTCGCATGGAAGGCATCGATGCGGTCCGCAAGAAAGGGCAGTGGTGGAACGAGAACCACACCGTCCACAGCGTGCAGGTCGATGGCCCCTGGCCGGTGAGCGATCGCTTCATCGTCCGCTTCAAGCTCGACGTCACCGCGACGGGCGGCCCGATGAAGGGCAAGCGCATGACCCTCGACGAAGCCGCGCTGTACACGGTCAAGGATGGAAAGATCGTGCAGGAAGAATTCTTCTACGATATGGGCGGTGAGAAGTAGTCGTCCGCGCAGAACGCGCTGAGCTTACACCATCGCAACCGCAGACGACGGAAAGATCGCGCCGTTTTTGTCGGGGCGAAGCACCGCCGTCAATTCCGCGCCGATGCTGAAAAGCCCTGCGCTTGGTTCGCATCGGGCGACGGTATATAGCAGGTTTTTCAATTCCCCGGCATTGTTGGGCAACTGAATCACGAATTGCTGGTTGTGAGGAAGTGCCTCGGTGTGGGTGAATCCGATCCCGCAGGTCGAGAGGTCGCGTAGGCGCACTTGCATCGGCGCGCCCAGGATTCCGTTGCTGCAGGGAATGACGATGATTTTTCCATCGCGCCGCAGGCGGGCGGCCTTGCGCCGATTAGCGGGACTATCGCTGGCGACCGTCTGCCCCAGCGAAAGCTCCAGCAGCCGTTGCGAAGCTTTTTCGAGGATGCTTTCGTAGCTGGATGTGTTGAGCCGCACTTCAAACAGCGGGGCGAGCTGCGAAGTCTTCTGCCCGATTTCGACCATCAGCGCATCGGCTTCGAATTCGCCTATTTGATATTTTTCGGCAAAGGTCTTGCGCAGATCTGCGATCGACTCTGCGGGCCGCTCATTGACGAAAATGTCGGCACATCGCCCGGCCAGCCAGACCACTTCCGTGATCTTCCGCAGCCGGATGTCTTCCACCGCCTGAGGCGTGTGATGGGAAGTCATCGGCACTTCCAGCACCTGCGGCAGTTTCCAGCTCTGCGCCAGAATTCCGCCGGCCTCCGCGTGGGTCATGCCAAGCGAGTGCGTTTCAAGAATCAGTAGATCCGAATGCGTTTTGGCGCGGTCGTGAACGTTGCTGTAGGCCTCGCCCAGCACCTGATCGAGCACCAGCGTGCCCAGGTCCATCAGCAGGGCGGCCACGAAAGATTCTTCCGCGTGCGCCGGCAGGACGCGCAGCGCCAATACCCGCGCCGCGGCCGCGGCAAACATGCTCCGCCGCCAGTAAGTCAGATGATTGAAGCCGCGCGATTTCTGCGACTTGACCGTCGCCACCAGCGAGAAGCTGAGCACCAGCGTCTTGACTGAATGGATTCCCAGCAGCGAAACCGCCTGCTGAATATTGCTGACGCGCTGGGAGATGCCGTAGAAGCTTGAGTTGACCGCGCGGAGAACGCTGGAAGACAGAGCCGGGTCGGCCCCGATCACCTCGGCCAGCTCCGACACCTCCGCCTTTTCGTTGGCTGAAAGCTGAAGGACGCGAAGTGCCGCCGACGGTAGCGTCGGCAGAGAGGTGCAGGACTTGATTCGATCTTCGAGTTCCCGATTCATTGACCTTCCCTCGAACATATCGGCTCAGAACAGAGCGCGGTTAAACGTTGAAATCGGCAATGTTCACCGCGTTATAGGCCGTGCGAGGTCCGGGAAGAATGGCTGCAAAACCAGGGATCTGAGGGCAGCTTTTCAGCGCTGTTCAGGACAAGCGGGGCGCGCAGTGCGCCGCGCGCTCCGGCGCGCCCCATTTACTCCTACGCCGCAAGTCCCGCATGATCAATTGGATACGATAGTACGTTTCCGTACATGGAACAAAATGGAACAAAACGGGGCGCTTTTTGGCTGTTTTTGACCCCCAAAATGACCCCTGTTTGCGCGATAAATCCAAGCCAGACAAACACCTGCATCTACCGCAATATGTTGATAAACATTACATGCGCGCCCCGCACTTTTGTCAAGTGATTTTACGCTTTGTGGCACCTAACCTTTCGCCGCGCATCTACTTACGCTATGGAAGACTGTAGAACGCTGTTTTTCGCAATTACACGCGCGCCCCGCCTGTCATGAGCCTGTCCAAAGGTTCCCGAGTCGTCTTCGCCGCAGGAGCAGTGATGCCGAGAGGAGCCCGGTAATTCCGAGCATCGACGGCTCGGGCGTCACGCTGATAATTCCCGCCGAGGCTTGCGACGTGTCCCAGGCTTCGGAGCCAGGAAGCGTTGGCAGATCAAACGACGTGAAGTTTCCATTGAATGACCCGGCGGTCATGAACGCAAACTGATCGCCGCTGGCGGGCACAAATCCATTGGCCAATTCGATCTGCAATTGCCCATCCAGGTTTGCCGAGCCTTGCACCTCGATCATTGTTCCATGGCTCGCTCCGAGCGTGACATCCAGCACCGACGTATTACCGAGTGAAAGCCCACCCGAGACCGTCAGCAGCGATTGATCATCAACCGAAACGGTGCCGGCGTTGGATAAATCGCCGGCGGTCGTGAACGCTCGGCCGCCAAGGACGCTGAAGTGGCCGAGGTTCGCCGACAGGGCATTGATCGCATCGAAATGCGAATTGGGGCCGGAAAGGAGAACGTTGGCGTTGTTGGTGGTGATCGAAGCAGATGCCGACGTATTGGTAAAGTTGATGATTGAGTTGTCGAAGGCTTCGTAGGTGCCGCCGATCAAAGTGCCAGCGGAGAAATTCTTCAGACCTGCTTGATCAACGTTCAGCGTACCGCCATTCACTGCCATGAGCGTTCCGTTGTTCTGAAAGGAGATCCCGTTTGATAGCCTACCCCTGCTGGAACTAATGGTGTCTGCAATCGAGATAGACTTGTATGTGATCGACGCCGACACAGTCCCGTTCGACACCAACATGCCGGTGAGGACCCCATTGCCATCACCGTTGTGGATGGTAATGCCGTTACCAATAGTCAATGCATAACCTGTCAACCCGCCAATGAGTCCCGACCCCACCCCATCGTGAGCGGGATCGTTGTTGAAGATGATTTCCCCGGTGCCTGACACCTGTGCTGGCTGGTTCGAGTAGGCCGCCAAGCCGCCAAGAATGAAGGAACTTCCAAGGCTGGCATCCCCAGCGCCGATCAGCACAATTTGTCCATTGTCCAATATCAAAGAATTTTGAACTGAAAGATAGCGTTGCCACCCAATCTGAAGCGGCCCCTTCAGCGTCACGCCATTGAGAACTTGGCCCGAGATATATCCATTTGGTCCGCCGGCGAGCAGTGGGGTGCTTTGCGACGCGATGATTTCCCCGCCAGTGATGGCCGCGGGACCAATATACCACTCTGGCGCGCGGTCGAGCGTCAGGGTTTGCCCGGTGATGTTCATATAAGCCAGTTCCACCGGGCTATTTATCCTCGAAATACTTTCGATCAACGCTGCGGAAGTCGTGAAGTTTGGAATCTGTAGAACTGAATCGTTCAGCGTGAGGTTGCCCAGGTTTTGTGACCACGAAGTCAGCCGCACCGTGCTGTTTTGAATCGCACTGATCGTCGAGTTATTGGAAATCGAATCAAGCTGCAGCATGCCGCCGACATCTGTAATGGGTTGATTGACGATAGTGTTACCACCCAATTGCAATAGGCCACCGCTGCTGACGGTTACCGGTGCGCCGATGTCCACTGATGAAAAGCCTACTGAAGCGCCTTTGTAAACGTTGGCTGGGGCGGAAAGCGTCACATTGGAAAGATGGGCACTGTTATAACTCTGCGGATATAGGGTAAGTCCAGGCGTTTGGCCGACAAACGATAGCGAGCCGCCATTTGGCGCCGCAATCGTGCCGCCAATGATGCTGCCAGTCGGGCTGATTTGCAGGATTCTTCCACTTTCCTGTACTGCCAGCGTTTTTCCAGAGTTATCGAGCGATCCGGAAATCGTGAGCTTGGCGTTCGTGAATGACATTGACGAGACAGCAGTCCAGTCAATGGGCCCAAACAGCTCAAGCGTGCTGTTGTTTACGTTGATGGTTCCATTGTTTGTCAGCGGGAATTGCATGGCGACACCGCCGCCATTTGCCGCTTGAATGGTCCCGTTATTTACAAAGCCACTGCCGGCAATGGTCATCCAATTTCCATTTGTGCCGTTCGAGATCGTTCCGTTGTTGATTGAGAGACTCTGACTGTACGAGGGGAAGCCAATGGAGCCGCTACGAGTGCCGGCGATCAGGGTGATGCCTGACCCAATCACAACCTGGTCTACTTCATCCCGATAACTTGGGCCGGCATCGAATACGACGGTTCCACTTCCTCCAAGCGTGTTTCCGTTGAAGGTCATGATCGCGCTCTGAAGGTCGAGAGTGCTGCCGTTGAGTGTGAGCCCATTTGCACCCACGTTAATGTTAGTAGTGCGACCCGCAGAATCGCCGAGCATCGTTACATTCGTCGCGAAGGTGACGCCGTTCAGGGCGGTCGTGCCATTACTTGGATAGAAATTTGGTGACCGCCCTGGTGACACCAGCGTGCCGCCGGTAATCGCGAGCGGCAACAAGTCAACTTGACCCAATGGCGTGTTCGTCAGGTCGATCGTCTTCCCGGCGAAGTCGTAGGTCCCACCAAGCAACACCAGTCCCCCGTTTCGGACGAGGTTCTGCTGAACATCGGTCGGCATCACACCCACATTCGTCGAGGAATTACCGAGAATGAGTGTGCCGCCGTTCAACTGGACGGCTCCCGGATTGCTGAAGCTATCGACATTGAGCCGCAGGGAAGATCCGGCTGGAATGAGAACGGTTCCCTGATTATTGAAGTTCCCGGCTATCGATCCGCTACTAACCGCGACAGTGATGCCGGCTCCGATGGATGACCCCTTTCCAAGCATCATCTGGGCGCTTGTGAGAGTGACCTGTCCAGTGCCATTCAGTGTGCTGTTCGGTTGTAGCGTGACGTTGTATCCGGAGCCGGATGCGGTTCCGCTGGCGGTAAGGCGCACATTGTTGAGCGATACCGCTCCACCAAGGTTCAAGGCCACGCTGTTGGCCGTGACTGGCACATCGAGGGTCAGGTTAGAAAGAGTGCATCCACCCTCCAGCACGAGCAGGTTCGGGTTGGTGCCGGTGATCGTTCCGCCGTCAATCGTGCCTTCGTTTAGAAGCTGCCCGAGATGGTCGAGATTAAGCGTGCCGACATTGTGCAGCGTGCCGACAACGGAGAGGGTTCCACCGGTGCGATTGATCAGAGATGTATCGAGCGTTCCATCTACACTGACGTTTGAGTTCACGAAGGATACAGGAGTTATAGTAGAAAAGTTCTGTAGCTTGAGAGTTGAGCTTGTAACCGTGAAGGCGCCGGAGTTGTTCAGATAATTAATGGTCGAGCTGCCGCCGGTAACTTCGAATGTGCCTTGGTTGGTGATGTTGAGGAGCGAAGGACTGCTGAGGTTCGTAAGCGACACATCTCCGGTATTGGTCAGATTCCAGATTTTCACCGTCCCTGTGGTCGCGGTGATGTGCCCGGCATTTTGGATGGTGTCGAGATTAATGTTGTCCGTTGCGCTCTGCGTAACGAGAGATCCGCGATTGAGAAAGTTGCCGCCGATTCCTATAAGCTGTGGCGAGACCATCGTCACGCCGGTCCCGATCGTCACATTTGATGAAGTGGCGCAACTTAAAGTAATCGACGATGATTGTGTCAATGATTGTGTGGGAGGAGCAAAGATGATTGTGCCATTGCCGTCTATGGACTGATCGCCAGCGAAACCGGCATGTTCTGTTGCAGTATGTGTCCAGTTGACTGTAGCGTTATTGAGATAGATGCCGTTGGTGAAGGTAACGGTTTGGGTGTCTAGATTCAGCCCACCTGTAATTGATAAAGTCCCAACCTGGCCTTGCATCAGATTCAGTGAAGTCCCTCCACCTGTGCTGATATTTGAAACGTTGGCTTCCTCTATTCCGAGCGTTCCATTCTGAAGCGAGACCGAGTTGGCCGTTAGACTGAAAAAGTATACGCTCGCCTGAGCAGAATTGACGGTGAGCGAATCCAGCGAAATGGCCGTCGGCGAATTGGAGTAGACAGTGTATTGTCCTCCCGTCCCCGTTGCGTCGATGACAGCGTCGTAAGTCGTGGCAGAGGGATTGTCGCTGTTAGGGTAATAAGGATTCGTTGACCACATCGTCGGATCGGTCCAGTTCCCCGACGTCGGCGAGAGCCAGGTGGCGGTGGTCTGGGCCCTGGCGGCAGTCGATAGACAGGACGCGACTGCCAGCGCGGCTGGCAGCAGAAGGCGCTTGTTCTTGATCACGATGGGGATCCCCCCGAATTTAGAAAAACAACTGCCGACGCCTAAACACTTCGGCACCGAGCTTATCTTTTCAGAAGTGCTTCAGGAATTCAAGGATTTCTATCGTTGCCTCGCCGATAGAGGTCCGACGACCAGAGGTTGCCTGCCAAGGTAGGTGATCTGTACTGGATGACTTGTTCTGCCGAGCGGCAGATCGAGGATTGGAGATGTCATCGCATGAACTGGATCAACGCGGCAATTGCGCGCCACGTGCAGAAGCCGCCGATCAGGGCGAAGATCGCGAGCACCCAGTTCGGCGCTCCGCCGCGCATGAAAAAATTGGCGATGAGTGCTCCGTCAAAGATAAGAGCGAGTAAGCCATAGATTAAGAATCCGAAGCACCCAACGAAACGCTGGAATGTCGTCGGCTTGGGTTTTACCGCCAGGTGGGGATCGAGGTAATCGATCTTTGGGGGGTCGGACATTCTCACCGGATTCTACCGGTTGGGGATTGGGAGCGCGGATCAAAAGACCTGCTTCTCAACCCGCTTCTCCATCATCTCGGCGCCCCATCGCTGAGTCACGTGGCGCTCCCATTTTAGCCGCTTCACCTGTGAAGCGCGTCAAGCGGTATGGAGCGGATGAGCAATCGTAAAAATGACGAGTGGCGCGACTCGGTTCTCGAAGATGCGCTGGCGCTCAACACGCACTGGACGCGCTCCGCAGGCGGCTCACCTTTATACACATCTTTTTAACCTCTTTGGAAATAGGGGTTTTTGCTGGACTTGCGAACCGGGCGCGACCACTAAACCCCGAGGTTTCGAAGGGGTCGCGGGACTTGTGTATAAAGGTGAGCCGCAGGCGGAGCGGCTAAAAGGGCGGACCAGATCGCGCGCGATTCTATCGGTGTTTTTCCTTCACCGCCGCGAACGCTTTTTCCGCGGCTTTGATCGTGCGCTCGATGATGTCATCGGTATGCGCGAGTCCGACAAACATTGCCTCGTATTGCGACGGAGCGAGGTAGACGCCGAGGTCGAGCATGGCGTGAAAGAACGTCGCGTAGGCGCTTGTGTCTCCGGACGTCGCTTCCGCAAAATTGGTGACGGCCTGTCCCTTTTCCCGCACGAAGAAGGGCGTGAGCATCGAGCCGACGCGGTTCAGCGCCAGCGGTACTCCAGCCGACTCGGCGGCGTCGATTAATCCTTCTGCCAACATTCCGGATCGGCGCTCCATCGCTTGATACGAACCGGCTTCAAAAAGAATTTCGAGCGTCGTCAGACCCGCGGCCATCGCGAGGGGATTCCCGCTGAGCGTGCCGGCCTGATAGACCGGGCCGGCGGGGCTCACTTGCTCCATCAGATCGCGCCGCCCGCCATAGGCGGCGCAGGGCAGCCCGCCGCCGATCACTTTTCCAAGGCAGGTCAGGTCCGGGTTGATGTTGTATCGCGTCTGCGCGCCGCCCCAGGCAACGCGGAAGCCAGTCATCACTTCGTCGAAGAGGAGCAGCGCGCCGTGCTGATCGCACAGCGATCGCAGCCCTTGCAGATATCCATCGGCCGGCGGCACTACGCCCATGTTTCCCGCCACCGGCTCAACCATGAAGCAGGCGATTTCGTCCGGATACTGCTTGAAAATCGCTTCCGCTGCAGCGAGATCGTTGTAGGGCGCGAGCACGGTGTTGGATGTGACGGTCATGGGAACCCCGGGACTGCTGGGCGTCCCGAGCGTCAGCGCGCCGCTGCCGGCTTGAACGAGCAGGCCATCAACGTGGCCGTGATAGCAGCCGATGCATTTGATGATCAGGTCGCGCGAGGTTGCCGCCCGCGCCAGGCGGATGGCGCTCATCGTGGCTTCGGTGCCGCTGTTGACGAAGCGAACCATTTCGACGCTCGGCAGGGCCGTCGTGATCTTCTCGGCAAGCTGCACTTCGCCTTCCGTTGGCGCGCCGTAGCTGGAGCCTCGACCCACCGCCGACGATAGGGCGGCCACCACGCGCTCGTGAGCGTGCCCCACGATCGCGGGCCCATAGCTGGCGACGTAATCGATGTATTGATTGCGATCCACGTCAAAGACGTGGCACCCCGACGCCTCGCGGATAAAGACCGGCGTGCCGCCCACCGCCTTGAACGCCCGCACCGGCGAACTGACGCCGCCTGGCATCACCTGCCTGGCGCGCGAAAAGAGCGCCTCCGACTGCGCGCTGCGACGGATTGAATCGCCCTGCGGTTTGGTTCGTTCACTCACAAGGGAAATGGTAAGAGCGGGGGAGGAGCGTGGCAAACGAGCAATGAGCAAGCGAGAGCAGGAATTTGATTTGTAACTTGTTATCACCGCCGCGGAGCGTCCTGATTCCTTTAGCCGCCCCTTTGTGGGGCGCGTCCAACGGCGGGGAGAGCGAAAGCTTTTTAGAACCTACGATCAGCGCCCGATTTCCTTCAAGGTTCGATTCTGCGGTTACGCGATCTTGACGCGCCCCACAAAGGGCCACAAAGGGGCGGCTAAAGGAGACCTGACGCCGCGATGCGGCGGCGGTGAAAGTCAAAGAGCCTTCTACCCATCAATCGTCTTTGTATCGATCTGGCTCACAGATTTCATAGCCCGCCTGGACAATTGCTTTCCGGATGTCACCATCGACGTCTTCTATCTCATAAGTATCCATGTCTTCTTCCACGAACACACGAATGAGAGCGGCGGTGAACTCAATGCGTTCCTCACGATTCGTGATATTGGCCTTAATCGCGGGCCAGATTTGCAGGAATAGTTTGCTGCCGGTTCGCCAACTCATAAGGCACCCATACGCGTTGCGCCACCAACCTCAGCGAGTCGCCGCGAGTTATTCTGTACAGCGATCTTACTTCGCACCTCCCCTTGTGATGCGAAACATCGGCGGATAATGACAAGAGGAGTGCTTGCCATACTGGCAGCATCCAAAGCGCGACTGTCGATTTGGCATTGCGTTGCTCTCGGCACGCCCGAAAAGCCCATCTCTAACCCCTGTATCCTCAACCATTAATGCATCACCCTATCCCCATCGCCTTGGCACACCTTTTGCCCTAGCACGACAGTTCGATGGATAACCCGCGCCTCTGCGGGTTGCTACCCCTCGAAGGAGTAGAACAACATGGCGAAAATCATTGGAATTGACCTCGGTACGACCAACAGCGTCGTGGCGATCATGGAAGGCGACCAGCCCAAGGTGCTCATCAATGCACAGGGCAGCCGGCTCACGCCGTCGGTGGTGGCGTTTACCGAGAAAGGTGAAATTCTGGTGGGCCAGGCGGCCAAGCACCAGCAGATCACCAACCCTCAAAATACCGTTTTCAGCATCAAGCGATTCATGGGCCGACGGCACAAGGAAGTCGCCTCTGAAGAGAAGATGGTTCCCTACGAAGTCATCGGCAGCCCCGACGACTACGTGAAAGTCCGCGTGCGCGGCAAGGAATATACCCCCGAGCAAGTCTCCGCTTTCATCCTTCAGGATCTGAAGAAGACCGCGGAAGATTACCTCGGCGAGAAGGTGACCGAGGCGGTCATTACCGTCCCGGCCTACTTCAACGATGCCCAGCGCAAGGCCACCAAAGACGCCGGCGAAATTGCCGGGCTGAAGGTGCTCCGAGTGCTGCCTGAGCCGACCGCGGCTGCGCTCGCGTATGGCCTGGATAAGAAGAAGAACGAGAAGATCTGCGTCTTCGACCTGGGCGGCGGCACGTTCGACGTGTCGGTGCTCGACGTCGGCGACGGCGTCTTCGAGGTGCTCTCGATCAACGGCGACACCCATCTCGGCGGCGACGACTTCGACCAGGTCCTCATCAATTTCCTAGCCGACGAATTCAAACGCATGGAAGGCATCGATCTCCGCAAGGATCCGATGGCCCTGCAGCGTCTGAAGGAAGCGGCCGAGAAGGCCAAGATCGAGCTTTCGACGGTGATGGAGACGACGGTGAATCTGCCGTTCATCACCGCCGACCAGAGCGGGCCGAAGCACCTGCAGATCAGCGTCACGCGAACGAAGTTTGAGCAGATGATTCAGCCGCTGGTCGAGAAGTGCCGAAAGCCGGTGCTCGATGCATTGAGCGATGCGAAGCTGGGCCCCGAGGCAATCAATGAAGTGGTGCTCGTCGGCGGCTCGACTCGCGTGCCGATGGTGCAGCGTCTGGTCAAGGAACTGTTCAAAGGCAAAGAGCCCAACAAGAGCGTCAATCCCGACGAAGTGGTGGCGATCGGCGCAGCCATTCAGGGCGCGATTGCAACCGGCGCGGTGAAAGACATTCTCGTGCTCGATGCCACGCCGCTGTCGCTGGGCGTCGAAACCCTCGGCGGCGTGATGACTCCGCTGATCCCGCGTAACACGACGATCCCAACCAGCAAGAGCGAAACCTTCTCGACGGCAGCCGACAATCAGAGCGCGGTGACGATCAACGTGCTGCAGGGTGAGCGCGAGTTTGCCCGCGATAACCGATTGCTCGGCACGTTCAACCTTGAGGGCATTCCGCCGGCACCGCGCGGCATGCCGCAGATTGAGGTGACGTTCAACATCGATGTGAACGGCATCCTCAACGTCGTGGCCAAGGACCGCGGCACCGGCAAGGAGATCGCCCATCGCATCGAAAAGACCGGCGGCCTCTCGAAGGAAGAGATCGAGAAGATGCGGCTCGATGCCGAGCAGCATGCGGCCGAAGACAAGAAGCGCCGCGAAGTGATCGACCTGAAGAACCAGGGCGAAAGCCTCGCCTACCAAACGGAGAAGAGCCTCAAGGAGTATGGCGAGAAGGTGACGCCCGACGTTCGCGGGCAGATCGAAAGCGCGCTGAATAATCTTCGCGATGCGCTTAAGAGCGAAGATGCCGACCGCATTAAGAAAACGATGGACGCGCTTCAGCAGGTCGCGCAGAAGCTGGGCGAAGAGATGTACAAAGCCCAGGCAGCCCAGGCCGGCGCCGCGCCCGGCGGCCCGCAACCTGGACCCAGCGACCGCGCCACCGCCGGCGCATCAGCGGGCGGCAAGAAGGACGAAGACGTCATCGACGCCGAATACGAAGTCAAAGAGTAACCGAACTCTCTCTACTCTTTGCACCCAACCCCGGCCGGCTCGTCACCTGAAAACGAGCCGGCCGAATTTTTGCGCCCATCACGGGCCACAACTGCTTCAAGTTGTGCAAAGGCCACAAATGTTGCTAAAATGTACGAGAATCCTGAACCATTTTTGGGAGTAGCGCGTGGTCAGCCCCCAGCCAACAACTGTCCCGACAAGCAATGAACTGCTGCGCCTTCAGGACGACGCAGGGGTGGAATTCGTTAATGGTCAAATCCTGGAGAAGCCGGTGAGCATTCGATCAGGTGAAATAGAGTTGGCCATTGGTTGGGCATTGCGAAATGTGGCGATGCGAACAGGCTCGGCTCGAGTCTATCCGGCAACTGTAGGTTACCGGTGTTTTTCCGACGACCCGATGAAATTTCGCCGGCCCGACGTTTCAGTGGTTCGAAAGGATCGAATGGCGCGAATCGATCCCGACGACGGCTTCATGCCAATTCCTCCAGATTTGGCGGTGGAAGTGGTTTCTCCCAATGATCTGGCGTATGACGTGGTGAACAAGATCGAGGAATATCTGAAAAACGCCTTCCCTCTCGTTTGGATCGTCTATCCCTCCACGCGCACGGTCTCAATTCATCGCGCTGACGGCACGGTTTCACTGCTCCACGAAAATGACGAAATCTCCGGCGAATCCGCACTTCCTGAGTTCAAATGCAAAGTAGCGGATTTCTTCGCCTGAACCGATCAACCTTCAGCTCCCTGACCTCGAATATTTCCGCAGCATATTCAGCACCGCCCGAAAATCTTTGGGCAACGGCGCTTCAATCTTAATCCGCTGATTCGCTTGATCGACAAAGGCGAGCCGATGCGCATGCAGCGTGAGGCGCGAAATCAGTGGCCTTTCTTCGTCACCCGATGATCGATATCCCCGCTTGAACGCGCTCAGGCAAATGCCCTCGACATTCGCACCGGCGTGATAGAGCGGATCGATCGCCAGCGGCAGGCCGATCGATTGCAGGTGCACGCGAATCTGATGGGTCTTTCCCGTTTTGGGAGACACGCGCAGCAGCGTGTAATCGCGAAACCGCTCCTCCACCTTCCAAAGCGTGCGCGCGGGGCGCCCGCCATGCTTCATGATCGCCATTCGCTTGGGTGATTTCGGATGCGGCGCGAGCGGCCCATCGATTTCCCCCACATCGGCCTCGGGTCGGCCGCTGACGAGGGCGAGGTATTGCTTCTCGATCGTGTTGTTCTGGAATTGATGCGAGAGATGCCGCTGGGCGTCTGTGTTTGTCGCAAACAGCAGCACGCCGGATGTGTCTTTATCCAGCCGATGCACAACACGCACGCGCGGGTCATTTGTTCCCGCGCACGGAATCGCAAGCTGCTCGGCGAGCTCCTGCAACACACTCCAGTTCTCGCCTCGCCCCGGAATGACCGCCAAGCCGGGGGGCTTGTTGATTGCGAGCATCTGCTCGCCGCGCCAGAGGATTTCCAATCCCACGTTCGATGGCATCGCGGGCGAGGGTAGTAAGACGAGGGCGCTTTTTGAAGTTCAATGAACCGCGAAGATCTTCGGATTAGAACATTCGGCAATAGCGGGCATTTTTCGGACGTCCTCATATCTGCGCAACTGGCGTCGCGACATGATCGATCATTGCCGAATCGGCGTCTGCCTTGTTGAAGTGCATCAGGGGACCTTCATCATCGAAGGTCAGCAGGATTCCGATCCATACTTGCGCCACCATCAGGAACACGAGGACAATTGAGAAAAAGGCCAGCGCGATTCGCCGGCGGGGCATCCACAGCGCCAGGATTGCCATAATGAACATCACCAGCACCAGTCCGCAGCCCAGGACAAAGTGCGCGAAATGCCGCATTTCATCGTGATGCTCCTTCGGATAGGCGATCACACGCAAAAACGCGTGGAATCCTTCCGAAGTGGCAAACTTGTCCTTCTCCAGGATCCAGTATCCGAGCACGACAGTGATGAGCGTGACGAGAATCGAAAGAAGCCAGAAACGCGAGACCGGCACGCGTTCCTGGGGCTCGACCGCGGCATCGGGATTGAGCGTGCGCATCATCGCGACGTCGTCGGTCACGCGCCGAGGTGGCCCGCCGATCAGCGAGACTTCCTGCTGCTCCGATTCCATTTGCATCTGGTCATAGCTGCGAAGGGACGTGAGTCTGCGGAAAGATAATCCCATGGCTCCCAATGCAAACGCCAACGCAAAGCCGGCGACGATAATGTGCACCTGCTCTTCGCCGCCGACATAATACCTGGCGAAGCGATCATATTTGTATTGATGTTCCATCTGCGCCCGCTCATCGGGCGTTGCCGAGGGATCGATCGTGGGCGGCTGAAGCTCCGGCCGGTGCTGCATCGCGGGCGGAATCGTCGGCGCAATCTTTTCGCCCTTGCCCTTGTATTTGACCATCATCACGGACGTGCCCATCGTGTAGATCGATTCGCCGGCATACCAGGCGCCATTGGTCATACAGCCCAACGCGGCAAGACATCCCAGCAGCAGCGGAATTCGCAGCCGATTGCGCCACAGATTGCTTGCGCCGAGGCCGACGATCGCGCAAAAGACCGCCAATAAGGTGCCGATGCTCATCCAGAGCACGTGCGACCGCATAAATGCATAGCGGTCGACGGCCCAGGCGCCCTGCTTTTGCACATCATGCAAAGCCGCGATGCCGCTGGTGGCGGCGGGGACGCTCAGCAGCGCACCGAGGACGATCATCCATCGCGCCGCCACCCGCGCGCTGCTCTTTGACGAGATAAAGCTGATGATTTCCAGAATCACGCCCAGAACAAATACCCCAAGCGGGTAATGAATCAGGATGACGTGATAATTCGGATTGATAAACCGGAATGGCACGATCGCTCCTTCGCGAATGAAACAAACCGCGAAGATAGCGACATTCGATTGAGTTTCAAATCGCCCGCGAAATGCTCCGGGAACTTATACTTCGATTCAATGAGAAGAGAACTGCGAGGGATGGTCGTCGTTATTACCGGCGCAAGTGCCGGGATCGGGCGGGCACTGGCGGAGCAACTGTCGGCGGCAGGGGCGAACTTGGTGCTGGCAGCAAGACGGGCTGATCGTCTCAATGAGCTGAATGCGAAACTGGGCGGGCAGCATCTGGTGGTGCCGACCGATGTGGCGGTGCAGGCGGAATGCCAGAGGCTCATTGAGACGGCGGTGCAGCGCCATGGACGGATTGACACGCTGGTTTGCAACGCCGGCTATGGTTTTCTCTCGCCCGTCGCGGACATGACTCGACAGCAGTTCGAGGCAATCTTTGCAACCAACGTGCTCGGAACTTCCGACTGCATCAATGCAGCGGTGCCGCTGATGCGCCACCAGGAGCCGCGCGCGGGGTGGCGCGGGCAAGTGATGATCGTTTCGTCGGCCGTTGCGAGAAGAGGATTGCCATACTTCGGCGCTTATTCGGCCACCAAGGCCGCGCAGCTTTCACTGGCCGAGGCAATGCGCGTCGAGCTTGCCGGGCAGCAAATCGCGGTGACGACCGTTCATCCGATCGGCACCGACACCGAATTCGGCGACGTTTCTGCTTCCCGCAGCGATGGAAAACGGCCCGGTCACGTAGATCGGGAAATCCGCCAATCGGCGCGGGTCGTCGCGCGAAAGATGATCGGCGGTATTGTCCGCCCGCGCCCCGAAGTCTGGCCCTATCGTCCATCCCGATGGGCGCTTGGCCTGGCAACACTTTTTCCTCGCGTGGCGGACCGAGCCTGTCGGGCGATGCGCGTGCAGGAATGAGCTAGCTTCCCTGAGCTTGGTGCGTGGCGTCGAACAGATGGCGCGGCTAAGATCGGGCGTCCATTGAGTCCGAAGAATTCGCACGAAGGCCGCGAACGGAGTTGGCATGAACCGTGAGAAATTTGCCTGGTCGCTCAGCATCCTGCTCATCGCGATCCTGGCGTTCCAGATTCCTGGAACGCTGGCACAGCGCGACGATGACTATCACTTCGTGCGCACGCTGCTGGACATTCATCGGCAGGTGACGATCAACTATGTCGATCCGGTCGATCAGCAGAAGCTGCAGCAGGGGGCGATCGATGGAATGCTCGGCAAGCTCGATCCGTACACGGTCTATGTGCCGCCGGCCAACCAGGAACAATTCGAGAGCATGCTCGAAGGCAGCTTCCGGGGCGTGGGCATTCAGCTTGAGCAAAATGCCAAGGGAGAAGTCGAAGTTGTCACTCCGATCGAAGACAGCCCCGCACTTCGCGCGGGCGTGCAGGCGGGCGACATCATCACGCGCGTGAACAATCAAGAGATCAGCAATCTCCGCCTGCCTGACGTGATGAAGAAGATCAAGGGGCCGGACAATTCCAAAGTTGAAATCACCGTTCGTCATCCCAATGGCGCGGTGGCCGACCTGACAATGACGCGGCAGGAAATTGTCGTGCCGACCGTGAAAGGTTACCGCCGCGGTGAGGACAACGCCTGGAATTATTGGGCCAGCGAAGATCCGAAGATCGGCTACGTTCGCATCACGCAATTCACCAGCGATACCTATAAGAAGATCAAAGGCGTGCTCGACCAGCTCGTTGGGCAGGGCATGCGAGGCTTCATTCTCGATCTCCGCTTTAACCCCGGCGGGCAGCTCGAACAGGCCGAGGAAGTGGTCAACATGTTTGTGAAGGAAGGCGTAATCGTCCGCACCAAGGGACGTAATCGACCCGAGACGGTTAATCGCGCTAATGGTCAGGGCACGCTTCCCGATTTCCCAATGGTCGTGCTGATCAACGAACACTCGGCCAGCGCAGCGGAGATTGTATCCGGCAGTCTGATGGACAATCACCGGGCGATTACCGTCGGCAACCGTAGCTTCGGAAAAGGCTCGGTGCAGGAAGTGATGCCGCTGGGCGATTCGGAAGGCGAACTGAAGATTACCGTCGCCTACTACTATCTGCCCAGCGGCCGGCTCGTGCATCGCAAGCCGGATTCAAAGGATTGGGGCGTCGACCCGCAGATTGTCGTTCCGATGGACACGCCGGAGGAAGAAGCGCTGCTCAAGGAACAAAGCGATCTGGATGTGCTTCACGGCCCGCTTGCGAAAACCACGACCCAGCAGACAACGCAACCCGCGACGGCGGTAGCGACGCAGCCGGCCGACCCGCAATTTGATGCGGCGCTCGAAGAAGTCACGAAAATGGTCGCCAACGGCGGGAAATTTGTGAAGCTGAATATCGCGACCCGGCCATCTACTGAGCCTGCGACAGCGCCAGCCGAGCAATAGGCGCGCGGCGTCGAATACACATGGCGACGATCCTGGGAATCGAATCCACCTGCGATGAAACCGCGGCAGCCGTCGTTGTCGATGGTCGTCGCGTGCTGTCGAATGCTATCGCAACGCAATTTGAATTGCATGCCAAGTATCGCGGCGTGGTCCCGGAAATTGCCAGCCGGGCGCACATTGAAAATCTGCTGCCGGTGATCACCGAAGCAATGACATCAGCGGGTCTCGCAGCAAATGATTTTTCGAAAATCGATGCCATCGCCGTCGCTCATCGGCCGGGTTTAATCGGGTCGCTGTTGATTGGCGTCACCGCGGCCAAAACGCTTGCATGGACGACGGGCAAGCCATTGATTGGTGTCGATCACGTTCATGCGCACCTCTACAGCGTGCTGCTCGATCACGATTGTCAACCGGAGTTGCCGGCCGTCGGCCTGGTCTGCAGCGGAGGCCACACCGCGCTTTATCACGTGCGCGACTGGCTCGATGTCCGGATGATTGGCTCGACCATCGACGATGCCGTCGGCGAAGCTTACGACAAAGTCTCGGCGATCCTCGATCTGGGTTATCCGGGTGGGCCAGCGATCGATCGCCTGGCGCAATATGGGGACCCCAAGGCCATCGCCTTCCCGCGAACTTTGCTGGGGCGCAGCTCGCTCGATTTTTCCTTCAGCGGCCTCAAAACGTCGGTTCTCTATCACGTGCGCGGCGTGCCTAAGAAAGGCCAGAGCGCAAAAGCGATGATAGATGAAGACTGGGATGAGGAAGAGCTGCACAATGTCTGTGCAAGCTTTCAGGCAGCCTGCGTCGACGTGATTGTTGAAAAAATAAAACGCGCGTTGCGTCTGACCGAGGCGAAATCCGTCTTAATTGGCGGCGGCGTCTCCGCCAACCGTGGGCTGCGTGCCGCCTTGGCCGATTTTCAGGTGCCCACCTATTTCCCTGAATTGCGATATTGCACCGACAATGCCGCAATGTCGGCGGGGCTCGCGCAAATTTACTTTCAATCGGGGCGCATGAGCGATCTCTCGTTGGATGCGATTACATCCAGTCAATTCAGCGAATAAGCGTGAAGAGAATTATCGGCCCGCGTCAATCGCCGCCGGTGGAACGTGCGCGGCCGATGCGGAGAAATGGCCACCCTGCACGGCATACCAAAGACCTGCAGCCGCGGCTAATGCGATCACCGTCGCGGCAGCCGCTCCAAACCATGCACCAAAGCGCGACTTAGAAACCGGGCGCGGATCCGCTTCAATCGCCTCGCCCGAATTTGGGCCGCTCAAGATCGCCAGTTTCGTGCCCAACTGACGAAGCGGCATGCCTTGCTGATGCGCCTCGGCCAGAACTTGTCCCAATGGCGAAGCAGATTCTCCCCGACTCTCGACGAGCTGCTCAAGAAGGGCGATCACGCATCCAGTATCGACGGTAGGATCCGTAAACAGATGCGGGCTGATATGCGTCAAGCGAATTCCGCCCGCGGGCGTCACGATAATATTAGATGCCACCAGGGCGCCATGAACGATGCCCTGCATGTGCAGGAGATCGACCGTCAGGATCAGCTCACGCGCGAGCGCCGCAAGCTCGCGCTGGCCGCACTTGCTGGCCGCGATATGTTCATCGAAAGCCGTGCCTTCAACATATTCCCACATCACATAAGCGTCATCACCTTCGCGCGAAACGCCAAAGAGATTAGCCAGTCCTGGATGAGCCAGCTCGCGCACGCGGTTTAAGCGATCTCGGACCAGGGGATGAAGCTGGCCTTTCCAAAGACACTCGGTGTCCAACCGCTTTAGGACCAGACCGCGACCGCCGGGTCCGATAGCCAGGAACGAGCCATTTTTGAACGAAAGGGCGCAATCGACGGGGCAGCCGCAGAGTTCGGCAGGGGACTGGGGATGGTTATCCAAGGTATCGGCCATTGCACTCCGCTTCCCTGGTCGTAACTGCTTTGATCTTCAAGTTCTAAACGGATCGGCTTGAGAAAACAAATAATTCTTACCGCCGCTGCAACGAATGGAATCGACGGGTGTAGTCTACCCGCAATTGCCCGCCGAATCAATCTTCAAATCGTGTAATTCTAGATAATTACAGCAATCTTTCGCCCTTGCCCCGTGGAATGAGAGATATCACTTTTTCGATAATCTGATCCACAGTGACGCCTTCCGCCTCGGCATTAAAGTTGGGCACCACGCGATGGCGAAGCACCGCTGGGGCGACCGCCTCGACATCCTCGATCGTCGCATACAACCGGCCAAACATCAGTGCCCGCGCCTTGGCCGCCAGGATCATATATTGCCCGGCCCGCGGCCCCGCGCCCCAACTGAGCCAGTGCCGCACAAAGTCGCTCGCCCCTGCTTCGCCGGGCCGGGTCGCGCGAATCAGCTCGAGGGCGAAGTTAAATACATGGTCTCCCACGGGAACCCGCCGAACGATCTGCTGAAGCTCGGTGATGCGCCGGCCATTGACGATTTTCTTGATCTTCGGCGCGGCTGGTCCCGTCGTGCGCTTGAGAACTTCCAGCTCCTCCTCGCGCTTGGGGTAGTTCACCATCACCATGAACATGAACCGGTCGAGCTGGGCTTCAGGAAGCGGATAAGTGCCTTCCTGCTCGATTGGATTCTGCGTAGCGAGAACAAAAAACGGCGTGGGAAGATCGAACGTGCGACTGCCGGCTGACACCTGGTTCTCCTGCATCGCCTGCAGCAAGGCCGCCTGCGTCTTAGGCGGCGTGCGGTTGATCTCGTCGGCGAGAATCAAGTTCGCAAACACTGGCCCCTTCAGAAACTCAAACCTTCGCCGCCCAGTCTCCGGATCTTCCTGAAGAACGTCCGCCCCAGTGATGTCGGATGGCATCAAGTCGGGTGTGAATTGAATGCGATGGAAACTCAGGTCCATCGACTGCGCCAGCGTCGAAACCAGCAATGTTTTCGCCAGCCCCGGCACGCCCTGCATGATGCAGTGGCCCCGCGAAAAGATGGCGATCAGAAGCTCTTCGATGACGCGGTCCTGGCCGATGATTGCCTTTCGCAGCTCGGCGCGAAGCTGCTGGCAGACATCGGTCATCATCTTCGCCGCGTCCAGATCTGAAGTAGCGGCTGGGGGCGGATCGCCGGGAGGCGTGTGCTCATGTTGTGTGGCCGGGCGCGTCACTTGCCAACCACCTTGACCTGTTTGATTTCTGATGCTGCCCCGGCTTGGGCACCGGTGCGCAGAAACCGGACGCCGACATACCGACCGTTTTGGCCTAGATGATGCGCACCCGACCAGACACGCACAAATGAGCCGCTTCCATCCGGATGCTGCTCATAAACTTCGACAAGGCCGACATTCGCGCCCATCGTGATCCGCACGACAGATGGCATTACTTTCAATGTGCCGACCGGCACAACATGCCCATCAACCACGACCTGCTGGTCATTACCATTGAAAAGCCACGTCAGCTCACCCGAGCTGGTGCCACGATCGGAATTGAATTGATTGCTGTTGGCGACAAATACTTCGGTCGCGTAGCCGCCGGAGGAGGGCTGCGGAGACATCCGCACTTCCAGCGTAAATTCCTTGTCGGCCGGCAGCGGCTGCATCCAATATGCGCCGCCGCCCGCATCCGCAGGAACATTATTGCCCGCCGCCGGATTCAGGCCATTGGTCAAATCCAGCGGCAGTGAGCCGATCTGCTTCCAGTTTGCCGGAAGCGCTGAATCGAAGGAAGCGGTTTCAATGTCAGTAAAGAAGGTGTTCGCCTGCGCCGCGAGCTGTTCGACCGCTTGTCGATCACCCTGCGCTGGCGGCGCCACCACGCGATAAATCAGGAACCCCAAAACCGCGACTATGGCGATCCCGCAGACAATCGCGATCAGGGTTGCCAGAGGAAACTGCCGCGTGCCAGCCGGCGGCGCGTCATCTAACTGATCCATCAGCTTGCGCGTAAATCCAGCGCCCGCGCGGACAGCGCGGTATTCTTTTCCATCTTCCAGATTCTGTCGCGCATCGATCAGCAGGCGATATTCATCATGCTCCCGCGCGCCGCTTTCGCGCAGCCGGGCAACGGCATCGTGCCAGGGCGCGCTGCCCGGCCCCTCGCGCAGGGCGTCGGTCAGGAGCGTGAACATCGGATCAGTTTCAGCGTTAGCCGGCATGGGATATTCGTCGATTCAACTTTCGGATCGTTCCATCACGAAGCGGTCGGCTCTTCCGGGCCCGGCGTTTCCGTCGGCCCGCCCGTGGATCGCGCCAAACGCTTGAGGCCGTGAAACATGCGCGATCGAAGCGTAACTGCCTTGGTCCCAGTGATCTCTTCCATCTCCGCGTAAGACAAATCCTGGAACACGCCCAGCACAATCACTTCTTTCTGATCGGTCGGCAGGCTCTCCAAGGCCTTGAGCACGCGGGCGATTTCTTCCTGCTTCTCCAAATCGTCGGTTGCGCGGGCGGCCACTTGATACGGGTCGCCGCTCATGTCGATGCCTTCGAGATTCAATTCAGTGATATTACGTATAGGGCTGCGCTTGCGCCGGCGCGATTGATTGATCGCCAGGTTTCGCGTGATCGTGAAGAGCCAGGTCGAAAACTTCTGTGGATAACGGTAGGTCGCCGCGAATCGAAACGCGCGAAGGAAAACCTCCTGACCGATCGACTCAACGTCCTCGACGTTCCCCAGCATCCGGTAGAGATACGAGAGAACCGACGCACTGTAGCGCTCATAAAGCAGGGAAAAGGCCTGGCGATCTCCCTGCTGCGTTCGGCGCATCAGGTCTTCGTCGCTGGAGCGGCCCAGCGCCGCCGGCTTGAGGGGCTCGGGCGGCTGGACGACCGGCGCCGGCATCGGCGGCTTGGGCGGTCTGCCACCCTTGGAGGTTGTTGCCTTCCCAGCCTGCTTTGGCTGCATAATGAATAAGCCTTACGCGAAACCATCGGCCCATTGGCCGGGTTGGGCATCGTAAGGGTTTTTGCCGACCCCAGTCAACAATACCTCGCCCTGAGTCATCCCCAGTTTGGCGCCACGGATTCCGACAGGTCCAAGACAGCGGCGAATGCTTTGGGCGGGCTGGCGGTTATTTTGTGCAGCATGATGCATCCGATCGTCCAGATGCTGCAC